>OBLI01001323.1_pt1 | contig 24493 bp, 20 predicted proteins | sample 1519701 | NCBI WGS metagenome assembly OBLI01 (sample SAMEA3663005, study PRJEB22513) | pig gut metagenome | biome: pig gut; feature: pig-associated habitat; material: faeces | place: France | collected 2012
AGACAGGGTTAGGGTGAGGTAGAAGCTACGTACGTAGACATTGGGTCGGCTTCTAAATGAAACTACAAGAGTATATAATAACTACCAACTCCGCCACGAAGTGGAACTACAAGTTCAATGTGCATTCTATCCTCGCCCCTTGCGGGAGAGGGAGCAGTCGTAGGTGAACTTTGTGAACCATACGAATGCGGGTGAGGGGTTTTATTTCCCCTATTTACTTACAGCAGTGAATGTTTTCCACTTTCAATTTCCAACTTTCAACTCCTCAAACCCCACCTACATTCGCTACAAGGGTAGTAGTCTTGCAAATTTAAACTTTAATGCTTAAAATAACTTCACATTACATTTGCATCCGTCAATAGTTATATTACGATAGAAGAAGGGTGAATGTATTTATTTTACAACCGAACTATTTTTAATCAGGGTGGATTAGGGTGAGATTCTTATTAATACTATCGTTATTTTTTATGAGCTGCTTTTCTGTTTTTGCAGAAAGTAACTGTGCCAGTGCTGATTTTTCCATCAACCTTCCAGCATTTGTAAAAGTTGAATCAGTTTCCAGCCCTGTACTCGTTGCAAATATTACAGACAGAACCGGAAATTTACGCGCACCATTATCAAGTACTTTCAGAGTAATTTCTAACAGCGCGGAAACAAAAACACTTTACCTAAACGCTCATACAGTAACCCAAGGTGGATACGAACCTGCTATGTTTGAACAAGGTGGAAGAGTTTATATTGCCTTCGCTAACTTAGCCAAAATACCACAACCACAAGCTTTAGCTAATTGTAAAATTGGCGGAATGCCAAAAGACAGCCCCGGAATTGTTGCGTTTCCGGTAAACACAATATCTAGTGCTAAACACAAATACTTGAACAATAAAAACAAATACGAAGTTTATGCAGAAAATGGAACAACGTACGTGACTGTAAACATTGGACAAAATGTTTTGCAATCATCTTTTGCAGCAAATGACCCTAGAGGTTTTTATCAAGCAATATTATCATTGACAGAAGCCGATATCTAATTTTTTGTTTTCTTTTGCTCTTCTTTCAAATAATTTTTAATATGTTTTTTCCACTTATTTAAAATTCTTTTACTTATAACGTGTTCTATTTTGCAAGCTGTTTCTTCTGCCAATTTTCGTTCAATCTTAAGAATATCTCTAAAAAACATAGTTAAAGTTTCGTGCTTTTCAATAATTTCTTTAGCTTTTTTTTCGCCATCCTCAGTCAAAGAAATTGCACCATAATGTCCGTAATTGATTAAGCCAAGCTGCTCCAACTTTTGCAATGCTTCAGTTACAGATGCTCTTGATACATTCAACTTGCGTGAAACATCAATCGCACGAACTTTTTGTTCTTTTAAATAAATGTTGTACACAGTTTCTATATAATCTTCTAAACTTGAAGTGATTTCAGCCATTGCATATCTCCAATCATATAAAAAGAACCGCAAACAATATTTAATTTATCCGGTGTCAGAACTGTTTCATTTATATATTTTTTAGTCGGATAAGGACATTTTTCCGCAAGTTCATCATAGTTTGCAGCATTAGGATAATCAAATTCATTGATATAAATCTCGTCACCTTCTCTAAAGAGGATCGACATCATTTTTTCGTAATCTTTATTTCTTAAACATCCAAAAACAAATCGGCGATTTTCCTCCGGAAAAAAACAGTCAAGATTTTCTCTTAAGGCAAAGACACCGTTTGGGTTATGGCAAGCATCGATAATAAGATGTCTGTCTGCAAAATATTCAAACCTGCATGGATTTTTAACTTTGCTTAACCCACTAATAATCGTTTCATCATTAATGTTTTTAAACAAAAGATTTATTGCATTTATTGCCAAAGCCAAATTTTCAACCTGATGATTACCTTTTAGAGAAAGCGCATCCATAAATGCAGGGTTTACAAACGGTGTCGTCAAGATAAATAATGAATCTTCTTCATCCGCTTTATCTTTGATAGCTTCGTATCCTGAACTTGTAATCACAGGACAATTTTTCTTAATAATTCCAGCTTTTTCAAATGCTATTTCTTCTTTAGTTTTGCCTAATCTTTCTGTATGGTCTAAATCAATATGCGTAATTATTGAACACAAATTATTTTTTATAACATTTGTTGCATCAAACCTGCCACCAAGACCTGTTTCTAATACAACAACATCTACGTTTTGTTCCTTAAAATATAAAAACATCATTATAGTAAGAATTTCAAATTCTGTAAGATGAATTCCGAGGTTAGTTATTTTCTCAACATATTCAGCAAATTTTTCTTTCGGAATATTTTGTCCGCAAACTCGAATTCTTTCTGTATATTCCCAAATATGCGGACTTGTATAAAGTCCTGTTTTATATCCTGCTTCTCTTAATATAGAATCAAGAATTGTACAAACCGAACCCTTACCATTTGTTCCGGCAACGTGAATATACTTCAAATCATCTTGCGGATTTCCTAATTTTTCCAGAGCTGCAGAAAGTCTATCAAGACCTAAGTCCACATAAAACATACCTTTGCTTGTAATTAATCTTATTGAATCTTCGTAGTTCATAGTTATAAATATAGCATATAATTTTGTTGAAGTCTTTAAGTCTTTTGTCGTTAGGTCGTTAGGTTCGTATTAGAGATATTATAGATGAGGTTTTTGTTATTTATTATTATTGTTAGACATAAAAATTTAACTCTTCATGTTAAAATAAAAGAGCACATTTAATGTGAGCATAGAGTAAAAATGACTCATTTCAGAAGAACGACGATACAATTTTATAGCTTTTCGGTCGTTAGTTCCGAGGAAAGGAGGCTGTTATGGAAAACTTAAATTTCGCATTAGCAATGATTTTTTTGATTCTTTTCATAATAAAAAATGGCTCTAATCATAACAATTAGAACCACTTAGCTTTTCTTAGAGTCATTGGTAGCTTAGGAAACTACCACTCTATGTTTTTATTATAACTCATTTAAGACATATTACAACCCCAAACAATCCAGTCATAAAGTTAGTAAAATGACATTGGGCAAAAAAGTCAATCAGATGCTAAAGTATGGATTACCACGAAAATTCTCCAAGTTAAAAATCAAACTATAAGTAGAAAGTCTCAATTTTCTCGCAATGACGTGATACTAGTGATTTTACGCTTCGTCATTCTGAAGCCGATTAAGGTGAAGAATCCAACTTTTTATTAATCGTTTTATTTCTTTTTTAACGAACTTAATGACTTAACGACCTCGGACTTAACGACTTTATCAAACAATATTAAACTCTTCATCCCACTCAATTTCCCCTTGCGGTTCAAGATTATGGTAACGATATGTGTTTGTTATAAATTGTGGATTAAATAACCCTTTTTGTCCCAAGATTTTAATAATTTCCGGCAACAATTTGGTACTACCTGCAATTGTTCCATCTGCAGAAGTTGCACTTTTTCCGTCATAATAAATTTTTGAATCTGCAAAAACAGTTTCTTTTAAATCGCTATAAGTTATTGGCAACGCATCACTTATTAAAATCACTTTGTCAGCAGGTTTGGACTTAAAGAACAATTTTAGCGCATCATCACTTACATGAATTCCATCTCCGATAATTTCTGCGTACACATTATCATTCACTAATGCAGAAAGTGCCGTAGATATTCCTCTATGCGTAACGCCTGACATAGCATTAAATGTATGTGTAGCCCCATCAACATTACCCCAGCCTGTACAATGTCCTGCCTGAACCTTTATAGATTTGGATTTTAAATAATCAATCAAACCTTCATCAAGTTCCGGCGCTAAAGTCACAATTTTTATAAAATCATCTTCGATTTTTTTAAAGTTATCTACAGTAAGCGGCAGAAAATGTTCCGGATTATGAATTCCTTTTTTTGCAGAATTAATAAAAATCCCTTCTAAATGTATACCCAAAATTCCACTACACTTAGCCGCAGCTTCTTTGATAATCCCAATTTGTCTTTTGGTATTTTCAACAGAATCCGTAACGAGTGTCGGGAAAAATCCGCCAATACCGATTTTACGAAGTTTATAAGAAAGAGCTACAATATCGTCTACACCTGCTTTATTAAAATCTACTCCGTAAGCTCCATGCAAGTGTTGTTCAATTATTAAAGGTGTTTTCATTTTTATTCCTTTATTTTAGTATTTTGCGAGAAAATTTTTACAACTCACTTTTGTATAAAAATACCCACAGATAACAAATAAGCCCCCACCCTAGCCCTCCCCCGAGGAGAGGGGACGCGCCCTACTTGTAGTTGCGATTACCAACTGTTCTATAATAACTTTCCACTTTCAATTTTCAACTCTCTTGTAGTCCCACTTCGAGGCGGAGCTGGTAGGTATTATATAATCTTGTAGTTCCATCTAGCAGCCGACCCAATGTCTACGTGCGTAGCACCTACACACGTGGCACAAAGATTTCTCTTACTTTTTCTCTATCATCAAAGTGAATAGTTTCGTTTGCAAGAATTTGGTAATCTTCATGACCTTTACCGGCAACAAGAACTACATCTTTTTGACCGGCAATCCTGTACGCTTCTTTTATTGCAAGTTCTCTATCCGGCTCAACAATAATATCATTAACACTGCTAATACCTGCAAGAATATCTGTAATAATCTGTTGCGGATCTTCTGAACGTGGGTTATCACTTGTCACAATTACTTTATCTGCTAGTTCTTCTGCAATTCTACCCATCTTCGGACGTTTTGTTGCATCTCTGTCACCACCACATCCGAAAATACAAATCAACTTTCCATCACTTGGAGTTATATCTCTTGCTGCCTTCAGAACATTTTCCAAACCATCAGGAGTGTGTGCATAATCTACAATTACTGTAGGCTGATTAATAACAATTTCAAATCTTCCGGCAACACCACCCAACTCTTGTAATCTGTTTATTGAAGTCTTTAAATCCAAACCCGTAGCAATCGCAGCAGTAAGCGCAGCAAGAGCGTTATAAACAGAAAACATTCCATTCATTTTTAACTTGATTGGATAATCTTGACCTTTGATATTACACATAAAAGACGCACCATCGTGGTTAAACACAACATCACGTGCTTTTACGTCAGCATCCTTATTTACACCATAAGTATAAACACTTACTGTTGGAGAAATTACTTCTTTGAATTTTTCTGCATACTCATCATCATTATTTATTACCGCAAAATCGCCTGCAACAAGGTCTTCGAATAATATTGCCTTAGCTTTAAAATAATTTTGCATTGTTATATGAAAATCCAAGTGGTCTTGTGTAAGGTTTGTGAATACTGCTCCATTAAAATCACAATACTCCACTCTATGCTGCGCAAGAGCGTGAGAAGAAACCTCCATAACAACATTTTTAATCTGTTTATCACAAACTTCACTCAAAATACCCTGCAATTCCGGAGCTTGCGGAGTTGTATGCTTCGCATCGTGATAAGAATCTTTTGTAAAGAATTTGTGTCCCAAAGTACCAATCAAAGCACACTGCTGTTGATTAGCATCAAAAAGTTCTTGAATCAAATGAGTTACTGTAGTTTTTCCGTTTGTACCGGTTACACCAATTAGATTAATCTTCTGTGATGGTGAACCATAGAATAAATCTGAAATTTGAGCAATAATTTCACTTGTATCACTAACAACAATTTGCGGAACATCAAGATTTAATCTTTTTTCTACAACGAATGCAATTGCGCCGTTATTAAAAGCTTCTTCCGCGTATTCGTGACCATCAACATGTTCACCGGTCAAACAAATAAATAAATCATTCGGTACAGTTTTCTTAGAGTTATAAGATATTCCCATAACCTCTACAGACATATTGTCCACATTCACTAGCTCTATATAATTAATGTTGTCAATTAGTGTTCTTAATTTCATTTTTGTCCTTTCTTACACACAATTGGTTAAACTTTTTATCGCTATATCTAAACTTTACCAGCTTTATCCGGCTGTAAGTTTAAAATATGAGAAATTTGAGTTGAAATTTCTTTAAATATAGGGGCTGCAACAGTGTTACCCCATATTTCACCACCTTGAGCAGAGTCAACAATTACATAAATCAATACTTGCGGATCTGTTGACGGCATATAACCTACAATTGAAGTATACAATTTGTTCGTATAGCCGCTTCCATTTTCTTTTGGCTTAATTGAGGTACCTGTTTTAGCTGCAATATTATAACTATCAGACTTAATCGGAGATTTACCTCTGTTAATACTTTCTGTCAAAAGTTCTGTTACAACTCTTGCATGTTCAGGAGTCATAACCTGAACCCTTTTAACTTTAATAGCTTCTTCTTCCGGAGAATACTTGATTACGTGCGGAGTAACTCTTACACCATCGTTAGCAATGGCAGAAACAGCTGAAACCATTTGTATTGCAGTTACAGAAGAACCATATCCATACCCCATTGATGCATGGTCTGAAGCATCCCATTTGCTGGGATTTTTCAAAAGCCCAACAGATTCTCCCGGAAGGTCAATTCCGGTTTTTTCACCAAAACCGAATTTTTTAAGCATTCCATAATATTCATATCTGCTCATCATCTGAGCAACAAGAACAGAAGCTACATTACTGGAATGTTCAAACAAATAAACCAAGTCAATCATCCCCGGATTTGGTCTTCTTGCATAATCGTAATTCTTAATTGTCCACCAGCCAATTTTAATCTTACCGGTATCATTGATTTTTGTGTATCTGTTAATCTTTCCCAATTCAATTGCAGAAGCTACTGTAATAGTCTTAAAAGTTGACCCTGGAGGAAATACATCAGTTAGAGTCCAGTTTTTGATTTGAAAACTTGTTGCGTTTTTAAAATTGTTTGGATCAAAATATGGATAAACCGCATACGCAAGAATTTCTCCATTTCGTGGATTCATAACAATAACGGCGCCACGGTGTGCATGGAATTTTTCGATTGACTTCATCAACTCTTTTTCACAAACGTGTTGCACAGCAGCATCAATCGTTAAGGTTACATCTTTTCCCTTAACCGGCTTTGTTGCTGCCACTGGGTCTGTTGAAATATTATAAATAACTTTGCCCTTTGGGGTCATCTCGAAGTTAGAAGTTTTTGTAACACTTTCTAATGTATCTTTTGCGGTCAATTCAACACCGGAAGCTACATCTGCATCAAAATTATAATACCCGAGAACATGCGCAGCTAAAGTTCCTTGCGGATAAGTTCTAATACTTTTTTTATCCATCGGAATTTCACGCAAATTTAATTTTGCAATCTGATCTCTTGTATGTCTGTCAACATTCTTTTTCAAAGAAATCAGCGAAACATTTTGTTTTAATTTTTCAGTTAAATCAAATTGAGATATTTTCAGAATGGGAGCAAGCATTTTCGCTAATTCTTCCGGAGTATGAACAAAGTCTTCTTTTCTTGCAAAAATATCATAATAAACAGTATCTGTAGCAAGTTTAATACCGTTTCTGTCATAGATATTTCCACGCATAACAAAAGAACTTGCACGACGTTGATTTTTTGCCTTAACTCGAAAATGCCTTACATCCAAAACCTGCACACAGAAAAGGTAGACAATAAATAATAGAATTAAAATAAGAAATATCCCTTGTATCCAAATCAAACGATCAGAAAACAGCTTATTTCTATTTGTATTATTAGATTCGCGTCTCATACCTCTCCCCAAATAGATAATAGCATAATAAAGAAGAATTTGCTAGACATATTTTATTCTTATTGTTGGCAAGTAAGAAGTTAAAAGTGGGAAATTGAAAGTTGTTTTAAAAATAATTTTCAACTTTCAACTTAAAAAGCCCTACTTATCCTCTTCGGCTTCTCTATATTCTTCTTCCGCCTCGGCTTCCAAGAGCTTGATTTCTTTATCTTCTTTTTCTTTCTCTTTTTCTTCTTCTAAAATATCTTTAACAGACTTCTTATGCTTTTTAGCATTCAAAACGGACGCAACATTTGACATAGCAAGCGAATTCAATGTCGCTCTTAACAGTGCACTTCTATCTACGTATTGTTGGTTATAGAAGTTTTCACCTTCTTCTTCATCTTCAACTGGCGGAAGATACATCGCTTCAGAGCCATATTTATCCTGACTCATTTTAGCGGCAGTACCGGATGGATCGCCACTTTTGAAATTAAACGATCCGCCTATTCCATAAAAACCCGCTGACCTATTATCTACCACTTTTTGACCTCATGCTAAGGATAATTAAAAACTATATCCTCATAGCATAATATAACCTCTAAATTTAATATTTGCTAGTTCGTAAAGAAATTGTTACAATTTGAGAAATTGAAAAAGTTATTTATGTTAATGGTGCATTCTATGCACAATTAACATAAATAACTTTTAATTTTCAACTTTCAACTTTCAATTCTTAAATTCCGCATCCTATGAACTTAATCCCTGAAATAATCTGATAATCATCTCCAAACGGATTGTCTTTCAAATTTTCCAGAACAAAATATGTAGAACCGGAACCGGACATAATTGATTGCGGAAGTTTTGATTTTATATTTTGTAATTCACTATAATCATCAAAAATTGCGTACTCTAAATCATTATATAAATAATCATTTATGCTTTCACCATTCTTAAGCGCTTCCAACATTTTTTCAGTCATATTATTTTGAGGTTTATTCTCTTTAAGCGCATATTTTGTGTAAGCTTCTTTAGCAGAAATACCAAGTTTTTTAGGTTTAATCAAAGTAACAGGTAACTCCAAATTATATGGAAGTTTCTCAATAACTTCTCCCCTAGAAGTTGCCAAAACACATCCGCCTTCTAAACAAACATTCAAATCTGAACCAAGACTAGCACAAAGTTCATGCAATTCTTGTCTGTTTAAAGGCTCATCAAAAATCTTATTTAATCCGACTAAAGTTCCGGCAGCATCAGTACTTCCACCAGCAAGTCCCGCAGCTACAGGAATTTTTTTATCAATAAAAATCTCTATCTTAAAATTGTCAATTTTAGTTTTATCCAAAAATAATTTTGCAGCTTTATAAACCAAATTCTTTTCGTTATAAGGAATTTCATCACTATTACCGGAAAGTAAAATCTCATTCTCTCCGGAGTCTGATACTTTGATATTCAAAGTATCGTATAAACTAATCATTTGCATAATGCTTTTGATATTATGAAATCCATCTTCTCTTCTATTCACAACTTCCAGCGTTAAATTAATTTTTGCCGGACATTTAACTTCAATATTTTTCATACATAAATTATATCATGACAAAATTTTATAAAAACTTAACTTGAATAATTTTGTTATTATTGCTACTCTTTTCATGTTAGGGGATGAAAAAATGTCAACGTCGTTTGCAAATAGAAAAAAACAACAATCACAAAATGAAGATTTATCACAATTAATGCCGCAAAATATTGATGCAGAAGAAGCAATTTTAGGTGCAATCCTAGTTAGTCCGTCTTGCATGAACAAAGTTGTAGAACATCTTAGACCGGAATCATTTTACAAACCGGCACACAGATATGTTTACGAAGCTATGCTTCAACTTTATAACGGCGAGGACAAAATTGATATCGTATCCGTGTCCGATGTTTTGAATATTAACCAAAAACTTGAACTCGTTGGCGGTAGAGCATTCATTAATGATTTAAGTTATAAAACAATTACAACAGCAAACGTAGAATACTACGCAAGAATCGTTCAAGAAAAAGCAATCAAACGTTCTTTAATCAATGCCGGTTCAGAAATTGTATCATCAGGTTATGACCTTAACCCAATTGAAGAATCACTAGAACTTGCAGAAAAATTAATCTTTGATATCGCATCTCAAAAAGCTTCAAAATCACTAGCGCCAATCAAAGATATTGTTTATGAAACATATTCTGATATCGAAGAACGTTACAATAACAAAGGTCAATTGACCGGTGTACCAACTGATTTCTACGATTTGGATGCAATGACAAACGGTTTACAGCGTTCCGACTTAATCATCCTAGCAGCACGTCCTGCAATGGGTAAAACAGCGTTCGCGCTAAACATTGCTCAAAACGTAGCGCTTCGTGCAAAAGTTCCAGTAGCGATATTCTCTTTAGAAATGTCAAAGAAACAGCTTGTACAACGTCTTTTGTGTTCAGAAGCAGAAATTGACTCACAAAGACTTAAAACAGGTAACATGCAAGCAAAAGACTGGGAAAAGCTAGCCGTTGCAATGAGCAGTTTTTCAGAAGCGCCAATCTACATTGACGATACAGCCGGATGTACAATCACAGATATCAGAGCGAAATGTCGTCGACTTGCAATGGCAGAAAAGAACCTTGGCTTAATCGTAATCGACTACTTGCAGTTGATTGAAGGTACCGGAAGAGAAGACCGTATGCAGCAGATTTCAAGCATATCAAGAGGTTTGAAAATCTTAGCAAAGGAACTTAATGTACCGATTATTTCACTTTCACAGTTATCTCGTGCGGTAGAAAGTAGAACAGACAAGCGCCCAATGCTTTCTGACTTGAGAGAATCAGGATCTATCGAACAAGACGCCGACATCGTTATGTTTATTTATCGTGACGAATACTACAAAAATGCCAACGATGAAGAAGAACAAGCTGAAAAAGCTGCAAACAAAGGCGAAGCCGAAATTATTATAGCAAAACACAGAAACGGTTCCGTTGGTACAGTTAAACTTCTATTCCAAGGAAGTATCACAAAATTCAAAAACCCTATCAAAACAGACGTATTTTAATATTTTATCGGCTTTCGTAAGTTGAAAATTGAAAGTGGAAAGTTGTTTTAAAAATAATTGGTAGTTATACTTACAAGTAGGGCATATTTCCTCCCTTTATAGGGGGAGGGTAGAATTTGTTAACGAACGTTAGTGAGTTTAGAAATTCGGGTGGGGGCTTATTTGTAAGAAATCATAAAATAATTTTTAATTTGTTAATATTACAATTTTCATAACTTAAAAATCTAAAAGAAATTTGGCTTAATTAGTCCCTAACGGGTAAGCCCCCACCTTTCCCTCTTTGTCACTAACGTGACATCTCTCCCGCTCAATGGATGTTGCGGGCGAGAATTAAGTTTTAGAAAAGTCTGTACCTCCCCCATGGAGAGGGAACACGCCATACTTATAGTTACAACTACTAACTATTTTAAAATAACTTTCAACTTCCACAATTATCCAATATGTATTTTTGTAAACTTCATGCAAATGCAGGGTTTAGAACCTTTAAAACATGATTTATAATAAGTGTATATAAGTATATTAATCTTAAGGAAAAATAAATGAGTATAGAGTCATTGGCTCCTTATTCGCCTGACACGGTTTATGGACACCTGACATCACCGTTTAAACCGTCTAAAATTACAATAAATGCACATACACCCTATGACAACGAAACAAATATTGACGAGTCAGAGGTATATAGTCGTGCTTATTTCAAAAGTAAGCCTCAAGCCCAAGTTGTAGACATGGAACAAGGTGCTTATGAAGTTGGGTTAAATACTGAAAGCACACCACAAGCCAAAGTTACAAATTTTTCAGCCTCAAAAATTTCATCAAACTCTATTCTGCGAGATTCCTTAAAACAAGGGTATTCAACAGAAGAAGCTGTTGTAATGCAAAATGCTTATAATGCATACAGCAGAAGTTCTGTTATAACATCAAACCCTGTGAGCTCATTGAGTAGTTGCTCTTACGAAGTTTTTTAGGCTAAATTTCCCAGTTCAATCAATTGATTAATTGTTGTATCGTATTCAATCTTATCTTCTGTAGATTGAAGCAAAAATTCATTGATTTGCGGCATAAGAGCAATTGCCTTATCACAACTTGGGTCTGAACCTTTTACATAAGCACCGATATTAATCAAATCTTCGTTCTTTTTGTGAACAGCAAGAAGATTTCTGATTTTACCTGCAGCAGCTCTATGCTCTTTAGAAGTTACATCCCCCATAACCCTGCTCAATGATTGTAAAACATCCACAGCAGGATAATGGTTTTTATGCGCCAAATCTCTTGATAACATTATGTGACCATCCAGAATGCTTCTCGCTGTATCAGAAATCGGCTCGTTAAAATCATCACCTTCTACCAATACGGTATACAATCCGGTAATCGTTCCAAATTCATTTGTACCGGCTCTTTCCATCAACTTAGGCATAATCGCAAATACAGACGGTGTATAACCTCTTGTTGCAGGTGGTTCGCCAATTGCAAGTCCGACCTCTCTCTGCGCCATCGCAATACGAGTGACACTATCGAGCATAAACAAAACATCTAAACCTTTATCACGGAAATATTCTGCAATAGATGTCGCGACAAAAGCAGCTTTTATCTTTACCAATGACGGCTGTTCAGAAGTCGCAGCAATTACGATTGAACGTTTCATACCCTCGGGCCCCAAGATTTCTTCAATAAATTCCTTAACCTCACGTCCACGTTCACCAATAAGCGCAATAACATTCAAATCCGCAGTCGTATTTTTTGCCATCATACCAATTGTTGTACTTTTACCAACACCAGAACCGGCAAAAATACCCATTCTTTGACCTTTACCAACTGTCATAAAACCATCAATAGAACGAATACCCAGCGAAAGCGGTTCAGAAATTTTCTTACGCTTAAGAGGATTTATTGCATCAGCTCGAGTAGAGCGATATTCCGTAAATTTGATATCACCAAGTGTATCTATGGGGCGTGCAAGCCCGTCAAGAACTCTCCCGATAAGTTGATTACCAACACCTATTTTCATAGCACCGCCTGTATTTACAACAAGTGCCCCTGGGCGAATTCCGTCCGGTGCAGCAAGCGGCATAAGTAAAATTTTATCACGCTTAAATCCAACAACTTCAGCCATTGTAGGAGTGTCATTATAATTATTGTAAATATAGCACAAATCACCAATAGAAGATTTTGGTCCGTCAGATTCAATCGTAAGCCCGATAATTTCCGTTATCTTACCGATTTCTTTTATGGTTTGCGTATTCTTAATTATATCGAGGTATTTATTTTTGTTCCATTCCATCATCTGCACCCGTAAGCATTTTTTCTGCAATTTCTGCAATTTGTACAGAAACTCTGGAATCCATTCTTGTATCCGGTGTTTCTACAATAACACCGTCCGGAGAAAGTGAATTATCTTCCAATATTTTCAATGTTTGCAATTTTGGAATCTCTTTTCTGAATTCCGGAACAAGTTTGTTTATATTATCCGCCAATTTTGGATTAACAATAATTGTAATGTTTTCTTTGTCATGCAATTGTTTAATCGCATCAATCGTAATTCTGTGCAAAATCTGGGTATTGAAAGCTTTGTGGCAAACTTTATCCGCTATTGCCGCAACAAGTTCCACAATATCACGAGTTGCTGAATCAATAATATTCTTTTTCAATTCATACTGACTTGCACACAAAGTATCCAAAGATTTCAGTGCTTCCACTGCATCATTTTGAAATTTATAAAGCCCGTCTTGCTCCCCTTTTTTGAATCCTTCTTGGTAAGCTTCATTCTTTATTGCTTCATACTCACTCTCACCTTTTCTTCTTGCGTTTTCAATAATTGTATCCGCTTCCGTATTTGCAGCTTGAACAACTATTTGAGATTGGTTTTGAGCATTCTGTATAATCTCTTGAGCTTTAGCATCTGTTTCTTCAATTATTTGCTGAACCTTTGCCTGTTGACGCGTAACACGTGTTTGCTCGATAGGTAAAACATAATTTTCACCCATTTGAATTTCATTAGATTTTATTCTACTACTACTCAATTAATTCGTCCTCAACACTTGCACGTGTAATAGTAATTTCACCTGTTGCTTCAAGATTTCTGATAGCATTAACAATAGCTGTTTGAGCTTCTTGAACTTCTTTGGCTCTAACAGGTCCAAGATATTCCATATCATCAGAAAGCATTTGTTTTGCACGTTCTGACATATTTTTGAATACTTTGTCTTTAATTTCTTCTTTTGTACCCTTAAGAGCAAGAGCAAGTTGTTTTGTATCAACTTCTCTAAGCAATCTTTGAATAGCTCTGTCATCAAGGATAATGATATCTTCAAATACAAACATCAAATCTCTTACTTCTTGAGCCATTTGTTGATTTTCGATATCAAGCCATTCCATAATATTCTTTTCTGTACCTCTGTCACAACAGTTCAAGATATTTGCAAGAGATTCCACACCACCCGCATTTGAGAAATCTTGAACAAGAAGAGCTGAGAACTTGCGTTCAACAATATCTTCAATTGTAGACAAAATTTCTGGATTCGTCGGAGTCATATCAGCAATTCGCATAGATACAACCGCTTGAATATCAGGAGGAAGAAATGCCAACACCTGCGCAGCAAGTTCCGGTCTTAAGTAAGCCAAAATAAGCGCTAGCAATTGCGGATTTTCAGAAGCAAAAGTGTTTGCAAGCTGCGACGGATCAGCTTCATTCAAGAAAAAGAATGGATTTGTATTAACCATAGAGTTAACTTTTTCTAATAATTTTCCGGCTTCTGCCTCACCATAAGTTTGCGCTAACAATTGTTTAGCATAACTTACACCACCTTGAGCAATATAATTTCTGGCTTGGAAAACTGACTTAAACTCTGTAAGTACTTCATTCAAATCTTCATCAGATATTTTTCCAAGATTTGCAATATCAAGAGTAATTTGTTCCAACAAATCTTCATCTTTTATATTCTTAAGTATTTCAGAAGCTGTTGCCGGCCCTAAAGCAATCAAAAGCGCTGCAACCTTTTGACTTGGACGTGTAAACGTCCGCTTCGCCTCTTCTTTTGCCTTTTTTATTTCTTCAATACCCATTTATCTTTTCCTTTTGGTAAAGTCTTTAAGTCACTAAATCTTTAGGTCGTTAAGTTCGTTTTTAAAATTTATTTTAATCTCTAATAAACGAAGTCAGCAGTTTAGCAGCATCTTCCGGAGATGCCATTACAGCTTCATTCAATTCATTAATACTTTGTTCTTTTTGCGACTTAACTTCTTTTCGGTTCATCTCTATCTTCGGCACATTTCCATCCGCATCAGAATCTTCTACTCTTTCTGCATCAGCAGATTCTTCAACTTGAACTACACGTTCTTGACGTTTTGGCGTTGGCATTTTTGATATAAAGTTCTTAAGAATAAACAATGCAAAGCCACCAAGAATAAGTACAATAAGAAGTGGAATTACTGACGAAGTAACGAAATACAACATCTGTTCTTGCTGATATTGTTGTGCAAAATCTTCTTGCGCCTTCTTGTCAATAGAAGCACCTTCAAATTGAAGTCCTGAAACAGAAATTACATCACCTCTTGAGTAATCAACACCAGATGCTGATAAAACAAGATTTTTTAATTCTTCTTTTTCTGAATCTGTTAAAATCTTATTAACTGCAACCGCTATAGAAAGTCTTTTTACTGTCCCAGGAGCATAAACTACCTGTTTAACTTCCTTGGATACGCTATAATTTACAGCAGTTTTCTGTTTTGAATAATTAAGATTTCTTTGATTTACATTGTTTGGATTAGGAACATTATTAGGGTTCTCATAAGTTTCAACCTCAGTTTGAGAACTTGTTATAACACCTTCACCTTTATCATTTACCGGTATATAACTTTCTATTGTAGATTTAGCAGAATTAAAATCAATATCAGCATTAACTTGAACAGAAACATTACCTTTGCCGACAATTTTTTCTAATACTTCTGAAATCTTTTTAGCAGTATCTTTTTCCAGATTTGACTTGAAGCTTTCCATATCTGTAGAGTTCTTTGATGTTTCATCAGAAAGGCTATTACCGTTTTGGTCAGTTATAAATACCTGTTCCGGAGTCATTCTTGGAACAGCATACGCAACCAAATTTTTGATAGCTTTTACTTGTCCTGCCTTAATCTTATATCCGGGTTCAAGTACCAAAACTACTGATGCCGTCGGTTTTTCATCATTATCATCAAAAATCGAACGTTCAGGTTCCGCAAGCTGAACACGTGCATATTTAACCCCTTGAATTCTTTCGATAGAACGAGTTAATTCTCCTTGAAAAATTCTTTGTTTAGTTAATTTGTTCTTAAAATCAGTAGAACCTAACTGCATATCATCAAGAAGTTCAAAACCTGTATCACCATTCTTGATAAGGTCGTTTTCTGCAACAAAAACTCTCATATCATCTCGAACATTTGATGGCACCAAAATTGATTTATGGTCATCTGATACTTTATACTGATATCCGTTTTTCTTCATACCTTCAACGATACTCATAGCGTTAACTTCGTTAAGGTCCGAATATAATACAACCCAATCGGGTTCCATAGCCTTTGATAAGAAAAATGTCGCAGCAATAATCGTAACGACAATCAGCGCAAGCATTCCAAGCTTTTGGTTGGCGTCCAAACCGTTCCATAATTTCTTAACATCGTTAGCTAGTAGTGCAAAATAATTATTTTCCATGACTCCCCAAGCACAATCCTTCAATATAATAATATCTTATCAAGAAAATCTTTTCAAATTGTAAAAATATATTACGATATTTTATTTTAATTAGGATGTGGTATACTTAACTAAAGCAAAGGGAGTTTCAAAAATGAATTATCACAATATCACAAAAGATGACATGTTAAATGGTGACGGCTTAAGAGTTGTATTATGGGTGGCTGGTTGCACTCATCACTGCCAAGGTTGCCAAAATCCAATAACTTGGGATGTCACAGGTGGTATTCCATTTGATGAAGCAGCAGAAAAAGAATTGTTTGAAGCCTTAAACAGACCGCACGTTGCAGGCATAACTTTCTCCGGCGGTGACCCTTTACACCCATTCAACAGAGAAGAAGTTTTCAGATTAATTAAAAAAATCAGACAAGAATTACCGGATAAAACAATCTGGTTGTATACAGGTTTCTTGTGGGAAGAAATCAAAGATATTCCGGAAATTGCAGACATTGATGTAATTTGCGAAGGCAAATTTGTAAAAGAACTTTTGGATAATAAAAAACACTGGGTTGGAAGTACAAACCAAAGAGTTGTTGATGTAAGAGCATCTTTGAATAACAACAAAGTTGTTTTGCACGACTAATTTTAGAACAACTTTCAACTTTTCACAATCGAGTAATTCAATTCCCTATTGACCTATTCGCCTGTTATCCATATAATACTATTAGGCTTTTGTGTGTCAGGAGGGAAGTATGAAAGAACGTGAAAGTAATGTATTATCTTTACTTGAAGACAAGACTAATATATACGCAAGAAAAATTGCTTTAGGTACAAAAACTCAATTCGGTTGGAAAGAGCTTACTTATGATGGTTTAGGTTTAATGTCAAGAAGACTTGCGGCTTATTTGATGAACGATTTGGGACTACAAAAAGGTGAAAAGCTTGCTATTCTTTCTGAATCAAAGCCTGAATATGGCGCTTGTGTATTCGCATCAGTAATTTCAGGATTGATTACCGTTCCTCTAGATATCAAGCTTACAAAATATGAATTGCAGTCCATTCTTTCAGACTGTTTACCATCTGTAATGCTTGTATCCCAAACATACATAGACAAAGCCCTCGAATTACAAAAAGTTATTCCTTCACTAAAGCATATTATCGTAATGGACGAGCACCCTATTAATGATAATTTGGAAAGTATTTATACAATTCCAAATAATTACACTTGCAAATGGCGCCATCGTTCAAGAAAGTCTGTTGTATTCATTATCTATACCTCAGGAACAACCGGTCACCCAAAAGGCGTTGAAACAACTTTCGGCAATATGCTTGCGCAGTTAAAAGACTTAAAAACAGCATTTGACAAGATTTTACCATATGGAGATGTTAGAGTACTTTCAATTCTTCCAATGAACCACTTGTTTGAAATGACAGTTGGATTCTCTACGTTCTTAAACCTTGGATTCACAGTTTATTACACGCATAATTTAAAACCAAAAGATATTTTAAACACAATGCGTGATAGAAAAATTACATTCATGGTAGTAGTTCCTGCATTCTTAAAACTTCTTAAGACAGGACTTGAGGCGGAAATGAAAAATACTTCAAAATTTTCACAAAGAATGTTTCCGTTTCTTTACCACTTTGCAAAATTTGTACCATTTATTTGGATGAAAAAACTTATGTTCAGAAAAATACATAAGTGCTTCGGCGGCGCTTTCAAGGGCTGCATGTCAGGCGGTGCACCATTGGATTTGAACGTTGCAAAATTCTTCCAAAGAGTTGGTATTCAAATTTATGAAGTTTATGGTTTGACAGAAACAAGTCCAATTGCAACTATTAACATTGAACGTCACAGAGATTTACGTTCTGTTGGTAAACCTCTTCCAAGCTATGAGGCAAAAATTGATTCTGAAACAGGCGAATTGTTGCTTAAAGGTCCTTCTGTAATGAAAGGTTATCATAATCAACCGGAATTAACACGTGAAGCTATTGACGAAGAAGGCTGGTTCCACACAGGTGATAAAGCTAGAATTGATGACAGTGGACGAGTTTACATAACAGGTCGTTTGAAAAACATGATTGTACTATCCGGCGGCAAAAAAGTATTTCCGGAAGAAGTTGAATCAGTTTTGGAAAAGAGCGATTTATTCTCAGAAGTTTGTGTATTTGGAGTTTCTCGTGAAGGCGGTGCAAAAGACGGTACAGAAGATATCGCTGCAGTTGTTGTTCCGACAGATGAACTAAAGTCTAAATACGATGATAAAATTCTTGATAAGATGATGAAAGATGAAGTTAAGCGACTTTCACAACGTTTGACACCATACAAACGTCCTATTAATATTACTGTTTTGAAACAAGCTTTACCTAGAACTAAAAAAGCTACAGTTCAGAGAAATAAGGTTAAAGAACTTATTCAAGCGTAATATAAGTGAAAGTTTTTGTCGGATTGGTAAATCCAACCTACAAAAATCGGGGTATAAAATGTACGAACAACTCACAACTATCAAAGAAAAGTGTTTGGGATGTCATAAATGTCCTTTGGGTGAAACTCGTACAAATATTGTTTTTGATGACGGTGTTCCAAATTCTAAACTAATGCTAATTGGTGAAGCCCCTGGATTTTATGAAGATAAGGAAGGTAAACCTTTTGTCGGAAAAGCCGGACAACTTTTAGACAGGATTTTTGCTGCTGTCGGTTTAACACGTAAAAAAGATGTTTACATCTGTAATACGATTAAATGTCGACCACCTGATAACAGAAATCCACTGCCGGAAGAAAAAGAAGCTTGCTGGGAATATTTGAAATCACAGATAGAAATCATTAAGCCCCAAATAATACTTTTGTGCGGAAATGTAGCTGTACAATCAATTCTTGGTAATGTTGGCGGAATCACAAGAATTCGTGGCAAATGGTTCAATCCTGAAAATGCGATTGTTGATGTTTTTGGTGCAAAAATGATGCCAATATTTCACCCATCATACCTGCTTAGAAATGATGCAAGAACCAAAGGCAGCCCTAAATGGCTTATGTGGCAAGATATTCGAGAAATTAAACGAGAATTTGATAAATTGTAAAAATGTTCAAAAGCATTAAATCTCAAATCGGACAAACACTTGAAAAATTGAAGAAATAGATTATAATGAGAATAGAAAGATAAGTTAATTTTGTAGCACAGAGAATCACTAGCTGTGCGTTGGGCAATTCCGCAAGGTATCCCGAGACGATTGGGTAGTGTCAATCCTTAATTAATTTATCTTTTTAAATTTTTTGGGAGAATTTAGGATTGATATATCGGAAACACGGCTAGCTGTAGCTATCGTCAATGCCTTTTTGCCGATTAATTTTATTGGAATTTTTATTATGTTTACATTACCTTCGATCTCTTCTTCAGGTAAATAATCTATAAATAATATGTTTTTATGGTCTACATCATAATAAACATTATTTTTAGCAATTATAAATGCAATTCTTTTTATTTGTTTTTGGGTAAGTTTTTGTATTAATTTTTTCTCATCACGCAATAAATGTTCCAAACCTTTGTATGTCAACTTAATTTCTCTAATTTCAACAATATCTCTATTATAATTTATGTTATTAGAAATCAAATAATCAATAATTGTATTGCTAAGAAAGCCTACAACGACCTCATTAACTTTGGGTTCTAAATTGTTATTAATAACTCCATCAATAAAATTGCTTAATTCATCTTGTTCCATAACTTTATTATCTTTAACACAATTTACCTTGTCAATTTTCACCTTGTTCAATACACTCCGCTTTAATCCATATACACGATTTTGAGCCAAAAAACTTGCAAAATGCTTAAAAAAACACTATGATAGCATTATTATGGAACAATATGTAATTACTTTTGACGAAATAAGAGCGCTACTAATCGAACAACAATATCCGGAAGCCGATATTGCAGAGCTTGAAAAAGCTTTTGAATTTGCCAAAAAGCTTCATTCCGGACAATATAGGGTTTCTGAAGAACCATATATCATTCACCCAATGGAAGTTGTAAAAATATTAATCGCCTTGAGGGCTGACAAGCACACGCTTATGGCAGGATTTTTACACGATATTCTGGAAGACACAGACACAAAGCCGGAAGAACTCAAAGAACTGTTTGGAGAGGATGTGCTTAATCTTGTTCAAGGTGTTACAAAACTCGGCAAATTGCAGTTCAAATCAACAGAAGAACGTCAGGCAGAAAATTTCCGCAGAATGCTTATCGCAATGGCAAGTGATGTCAGAATAATTCTACTTAAGCTTGCAGACAGACTCCATAATATGCGCACTCTTAATTATATGACACCGGTGAAACAACAGAGAATTGCGCAAGAAACACTTGATATTTTTGCGCCATTGGCAAACCGTTTAGGTGTCGGTAAAATTAAAGCCGAATTGGAAGATTTATCGCTAAAATATTTGCATCCAGATAAGTATTATGAAATCGCTCAATTGGTTTCACAGAAAAAAGCTGAACGAGAAATGACCGTTAAATTGCTTATTGACAAGATTTCTAAAGATGTTAAAGCAAGCGGGATTAATGCCCAAATAACAGGTCGAGCAAAGCATTATTTCAGTATTTACAATAAAATGCGTCGTCTAAATGTAGCATTCCACGATTTATATGACATTACGGCAGTACGTGTAATCGTTGATACAGAAAAAGAATGTTATGAAGTACTCGGGCTTATTCACTCTCAATTCAAACCAATTCCAGGGCGTTTCAAAGATTATATTGCAATGCCGAAAGGAAACATGTACCAATCACTTCACACTTCTGTAATTGGTCCAAGGCAAAAACCTTTGGAAGTTCAGATTAGAACTTGGGAAATGCATGAAATAGCAGAATATGGTATTGCTGCACACTGGAGATACAAAGAAAAAGGGTCTAAGAAGGCGGATTCAGCTAGTGATATCAAGTTCTCTTGGATGCGCAAACTTGTTGAATATAACAAAGAAACAAAAAATGCAGAGGATTTTGTTAACTCAGTAAAAATGGATTTATTTTCTGACCAAGTTTTTGCATTCACCCCTGGAGGCGATGTAATAGACTTACCTCTAAACGCTACACCGGTTGACTTTGCGTATCGTATTCACTCTGATGTCGGACATAAGACTGTTGGAGCTTTGATTAACGGTAGAATTGCACAACTTGATACCAAACTCAAAAACGGTGACATCGTAGAAATTATGACATCAAAAGTTTCTGCTCCACGTTTGGACTGGTTAAACTTTGTTGTAACAAAACAAGCAGCTTCAAAAATTCGTCAATGGTACAAAAAGAATAAGCGTGAAGATCATATTGAAATTGGAAAAGCTAACCTTGAACACGAATTAACCAAGACAGTTTTTGATGAATTTGTCAAAAATGGTGAATTTGCAAAAGTCGCAAAACAAATGAATTATGTGAGTGCTGACGATTTATTTGCAGCATTGGGTTACGGTGAAACAACAGTTAACAAAATTGTTAACAGATTAAGAAAACCACCAAAGCAGGAAGCACCAAATCCTCACAAACCAAGAAAAGCTTCCGAAAAAGATATCGTAGGCTTAGAAGGACTACTATATTCATTTGCAAGATGTTGTTCACCAATCCCAGGAGAACCAATCATCGGTGTTGTAACGCGTTCTAAGGGTGTTACGGTTCACAGGCTTGATTGCAAAACTTTAGAGAACATTCCTGTAGAACGTTTGATTGATATTCATTGGTCAGGCAATAATGTTAACAAAACATACAGCACAACAATCCGTATCGAAACAGCAGAAAAGCTTGGATTGCTCAAAGACGTTATTGGAGTTGTATCGGATAATAATACCAACATTACTTCCGCTAATGTTAAGTCTAAAGGTAAAGTCGGTATCATTGAGCTTGGTATAGAACTTGATAACATTGAAACACTACGCAAAGTAATGATTGCACTTCAGTCTATGCCGGATGTTTTCAGTGTTAAGAGAATTCAAACATCTTATACAAAAAATCCACAACAATTTACCAAAAAGACAAACAAGCCGCAAAAAAAGCATAATAAGAAAAGTTCATCCTAAAAAAACATCAAATCTACCGCCCTTGTTAGGGAGGTCGAAGTTGTAGGCGAACTACGTGAGCCGTACAAATGCGGGTGGGTTTCATCAGTATAAAACTATCATATCCAAAATTTTACTATTTTTTAGTAGTTTTAGAATCTGCACCCTTTTTTTCGCATTCAATCAACATTCTATTAAGCTTGTTCAAGTCGTATTCTCCAGGTAAATCTACCGTCATAGGCAAGAAGTACTCACGACTATCATCCGCACTGTATTTTATTGGCGGTCTTGTTCTTTGGAATAAAAAGGCTTCCGCTCTATAGTCCGCAAACAAATCGTGCTGTGCAACCTTTGTTCTGAAATTTTTAACAAAAGTTTTATCCTGATAATCACTTTCTAATTCAACATTATCAGCTAAAATATTCAAATCTTCACGTGTAACATCTTTCGAACGAAGTAAACTATCTACTTTTGCACTAAATTCTTTAGAATCAGCTTCTTTAATCAATTTTTCATCACCCATAGTGATTCTACCGGTTAATTTTTCGTATTCAGCTTGTGTAAATTTTAATTTATCCATCTTATCACGAAGTTTTATATACTTAGCCATCGTTTTATCATCTTGAGTCATTACAAGAGGTTTTAATACGTCGACAATCGGTTGATATTTTTTGTCAACATTCTTGTTATTCAAAATCTTAAATAAAATATCATCTAAATGCTTAAATTTTGCAACACTTGGTCCCATTAGCTGTAATTCAAATGGTCTTTTTTGTCCAGGAAGTCTTAATAAAAAGTGAAGAGCTGTATAGTTTGCTTTTGTTCCGGATACAGTGCTCGGATCCTCAAAAGTTACAGGTCTTTTCATAGCTTGTTCAGCTTCTTTTATAAATTTTTGCAAGAAAGCTGGATCTGCATAATCCCATTTTGACCTTTCTTTGCCTTTTAATTTTGCAGCAGCTTTTGGTCGCTTTGGTTCCACTTCTTCTACATAAACCAAACCTTTTTTAACAGCATCTAAAAGTATACCTAATGTTTTATGAACATTTTTGCGTGAACCATCTGTTAATACAATTTTTACACCATTCAAGTCTGTCATTCTTTTCAATATGCCAACTTTTTTATTTTCTTGCATGATTTTGCTTTTTTCTGCAATAGAATCAGGTTTTTTTGCTCTACCTGAAATAAATGCAATCAAGTTATTTGGTTTCTTTTCAGTTGCTATTAAATCGGAAAAAATACTTCTCATAAATGCTTGAATAGCCGGTTGAGATTCTTCTGCAATAGCATTAATTTCCTTTGCTGTAGCCTTTGATACACCACCGGTTCTGGTTGTTAAAAACTTTGCCGTCGGTGCTGCTTTAAACGCAACATCCTGTGCTTGAGGCTGTGTAGAAAATGTAACAGTATCTTCGCGCAATGGCGCATTCATCTTTAGCCCCCAAGACGGAACTGTCATTTTATTTTGTTTAATTTGATTATTATATGAATTTCCTAATTTTAAATTGTTCAGTGCTAAAATATTCATGCTGTATAAAACCTTTCATTCTTTTGCATAGAGATAAAGTAGTGTAAAAATAAAAATTGCTAGTTTATGAAGAAATATTACAGAAGTCGTTAAGTCTTAAAGTCGTTAAGTTCGCCTACCAAGTATATTCTTACGCTACGTCATTACGAGGAACGTTGTCCAGTTAGATAATAATTTCTGGATTGCCACGAAAATCATAGATTTTCTCGTAATGACGTGGCACTATTGTAAAATATCTACGTGTAGCCTCTACCTCACCCTTCCCTCTCTGTCACTAACGTGGCATCTCTCCCGCTCAATGGATGTTGCGGGCGTTAAGTTTTAGAAAAGTCTGTACCTCCCCCGTGGAGAGGGGACGCGCCATATTTGGATAAATTCCTACGCATCTTATCGCATCTAAGCCTCTAATCATCTTTTATAGCTTCTATCAAGCAACCAACCCAGTGTCTACGTACGTAGCTTCTACCTCACCCTAACCCTGTTTTGGATTATTCGGGGTGTCGGCGGAGTAACGTCCGACCTCCACCTTACGGGCTTACGCCCTACCGAAAATCCGCTCTCCTGCTAGGCGAGGGGATGCGC
>OBLI01001324.1_pt1 | contig 24485 bp, 26 predicted proteins | sample 1519701 | NCBI WGS metagenome assembly OBLI01 (sample SAMEA3663005, study PRJEB22513) | pig gut metagenome | biome: pig gut; feature: pig-associated habitat; material: faeces | place: France | collected 2012
CCTGGAGCGTGGTCTGGATGATTACTATAAGTTACTCGTCCAGATGATGAAGGTATGGTATAAGGACAGTAAGAAGTTCGCCTGTAGGGATAATGATGGCAAGTTCGTTTATGTAGAATTGAGCCGTGAGCGTATTCCTGATGTTGCGTGGGTAAGAGTTGAACACGGTACTACCCAGAAACAGGATAAGAATAGAACTGAGCAAATCGCTATGAATCTAGCCCAGATGGGACTTATCGACCCTTATAACCTATTCAAAGACTTGGGCATGAAGAATGCCGACCAACGCTACGATACCTTGGTGAAGTTTAAGATGTCGCCAGATAGTTTAACTTCTGAGATTCGTGCTGAGATGCAGAACCGACAGGCTTATATTGACTTTGCCTGTATTATGAATGGCGAGAATATTAAGGGCCATGATGATGTGGATGCCGAGCATATTCTTGCCCACCGTAGCCAGATTACGACTGATAAGTTCTTATACGCCAATGCTGATAGGCAGAAGGCTATGATAGCCCATATCCAAGAGGAAGTTATGCTTCTATCCCAGAGGGTGAAATTACAAGAGGCTAGTATGCAAGGCTTATTACTAGACCCGAATATGCCAATTACTCCTGAAGTGCCTGAAGTACCTCAGCCGTCCCCTATGGCTGGAGACCCTAATGCTATGCCTCCTGCTGGTGGAATGATGCAACAGGGCCAACCACAGCCTCAGGGAGGTATTATGGGCGACGGTAGTGCTGGTGAGATGCTGATGGGGCAACAGATGCCGACTCAGGCTACTGGGACTCAGCCGATAGACGGCTCTATGCTCGGTGGCTTGCTGGGCTAGTTCGTGATATAATGTAACCATTAACAATAAAGGAGGCTACAGCCAATGAATGACGACTTATCTGATGTCGGCTTGAATGCTCTAGAGGCTCTAGAGGCTCAAGACGAACAAGATACTTCGGATGCTGGTGAAGGTACTGGTACCGAAGTAGAAGAGGACACTAGCGAAACTGTAGGGCAGGAGACTGGTGCTGCAGAGGATACTAGTGAAGAGAATGATGATGAGGCCAATGAAGATGGCGAAGAGACTGAGGGGGATAACTCAGAAGGAACTGATGCCACTGAGGACGAAAATAAATCTAATGGTGATAAAGAACTCTCGGATGAAGAGTTTGAAGAACTAGCGAAAAAGAGAGGCTATACCAAAGCCCCTACTGAAGAAGAAAAAGCGAAGGCAGATGAGCAGAATAGGGCTCGTGAAGAGACTATGGCTCGTCTGATGGCTTGTCCGAAAGAGGTGGATGAAGAATTATGGGAGAATCTACCTGAAGAGAATAAAATCATCTATAACTCCTTGCCTTATCTGACTGCTGAAGGGAAGAATGGCACTATTCGAGTAAAAACCCCTGACCAGTTACCTGAGGACTTTGTATTCAAGAATGCTCGTGCTGAGATGAAGTTCCAGAATGACCTTCAAGCCCAAGAGACGAAGGCTACTCAGATGGCTAATGCTCTGAGTGCTCGCTCCGAGAGAGTGCAGAGAGAAACTGCCCAGAGGCAAGAGGCTGTGAGGGTTATAAGTGAGATAGAAGGCTTACAAAAGACTGGTGCGTTGCCAACTCCTAAGGCTAAGAATGGTACTCCTGAGTTCGATACCGACCCTGCTGTTACGCTTATTAACAAAGTGCTAGATTACCGTGCTATGAGAAGGGCTGAGGGGGCTATGCTGAGCGTCCGAGATAGTCTCTTGCTATTTAAGGCCGAACACCCTGAAGAGTTCCAGAAAAAAGAGGCTAAGGGTGATGTAGAACGACGAAATATTGCGAAGAAGGTGGCTGGAAATAATAAGGCTACTGGAACGGCTGTGAATAAGGATAACAATAAACCTCAATATTATAAGGCTGGGATGAGTACTGAGGATGTACTCGACCGAATTTTAGACGAAATGGACTAAGGAGAGTACTATGGCAACTAAAGACGAGAGAAAAGCATTTGAGGAGCAGTTATTGGCTGGCTCCACCCCATCTACTAGTGAAGGAAGTAAGAGAACCCTCGTTGACCTTCTCCACCAGAGTTTTGGGGCTGATGAATTGGTGAAGATTAAGAACTTTACCTCTAGGCCAACTGGCTGGGTATATTCTGACCACCGTTCTGTTGAGCAGGGAGGCACTTTTAGAATCGAGCAGCCGAATGAATTCACCCGTAGGGTCTGGCAAGGCGAGCAGAAGGCTCGTGTTCTAGATGCTGGTAGGACTATTGTAGTGCCGGGCTGGGAAGCCTATGTCGGCTTGGTACGATTCTTTAAGCAATATGTACAGGAAGAATACCCCGGTGAATCTGCCGTAAGAATGAACTCACCTGCCGAGCAAAATGCGTTCTTTAAGAAGGCTTTTGTGGGAGTCTATGACCCGAACGAGGAAGAACCTGCGACTGATGTGAAGGCTGAAGTCGAGAAGGACTTGGGGCTAAAGAATGGCAAAGCAGAATCTAAATAAGTTATTAAAGCCGAAAAAGAATGAACTCTCTGAACTACAGAGGCTATGTAAAGATACTAGAAAGCAGATAGATGATGCTGTTGAGCAGGGCAATAATGCTCTGCTCTCTTTACAGGACGAATACGATAGGATAGCCGAGAAGAAGAGACAACTTCTAAGGGATATAGAATCTCTGGAGGTAAAATTAGAGGGGCTGAAGAAGAAGATAAACTACGCCGAAAATACTTATGGGAAGTATCTTGAGGTGATAAAGGGAGGCGAGAACAAGAATGAGCAAGTATAAGTTTATGTGGGTAGCGAAGTTTAAGGGTAAAACTATCCGACAAGACCCTGAGGATAGATACTCTAAGCACGACCCTAAGGCTGAATGGAACCCAACCTCTTTTAGAGACTATGTAGATTATGCCGAGGAGCATCCAGGCGAACTAGAGCGTTTTGAATTGAAGAATAAGGAAACGAGAGTCTGGGTAGATTTTGGCAATGGTGGTAAACCTGTTATATATGAGGAAGTTACGAATAGATGGGGAAATACTAGAGTCTCTATACTCCATAAGGAGAAGAGGCCACTTACGAACCTGAGAGTGATATACTATCGCAAGATGGAGTGCGAGGTGAAGAATGGAGAACTGTGCGAGCCTTATGTGAGAGGCTTTGTGATAGGCTATCAGGGCATAGATGAGAATGGAATGAACCGTAAAAAAGAAGTACTCGTGATATAATAGCGGTATAAACTTTTTTGCAAAAAGGAGAATAATAACTATGGCTGCAACGACAACTTGGTATGAGCAAAACGGTACGGCTAGTGGTAGCCCTGCCCACGGTGCTGAGAGCACTATCTCTTCTTGCGACTGGAAGAGTGTTGATGATTCTACTACTTCTCGTGCCTCTGCCCCTGTATTGGCTGGCTCGAACTCTTATCATAAATATATCTATCTAAAATTCACTGGTACTTTTAACCAAATCTCTGCTGTGAAGTTCGCTCACACGGCTGGTACGCTTGGTACTGGTATCTCTTTGAAGAGTAAAGTAACTTCTACCTATGCGACACCTGCTACGACGGCTCTAGCGTCCTCTACGGATATTACAAGCCCTACTGCTATTGGCTCTGGTGCTAGTGTATTGCTATCAACTACTGGTCCGAATGGCTCTACCTCTGCCTCTCAGACTTCTGCTTGCTATACGCAATATATTGTTACTCAAGTACAGACTACGACTGCTGCGAATGCTGGTGATAGTGGAACTGCAACCTTGACTGTCCAGTATAACGAGAACTAGGAGGTCTTATATGGCCATAGTAAGGAATCTAGCCACGGTAAAGACCACTTCTGATATTACGAGTAGTGCGACCTCTATACCTGTGAACAGGGTGGATGTTTTTGGTACGAGCAAGAACCCTCTGGATAACCCATTTTATGTAACGATTATGCCAGCCTCTGGTGATGAGCCTGCGAACTCGACGAATAGCGAGATAGTCCTTGTAACTGGTATAAGTGGCACGAATCTTACTGTTACTAGAGGCCAAAGAAGTACGACTGCGAAGGCTTTTAACTCTGGGGCTATAGTTACTATGGCTATTTATGCTGAGGATGCCGTGCTTTTGGGTGATGGTGGTGTTTCTGGAGGTTCTGCATACAGAAAGAGATTAGTTGATAAAGACGGAAACACTATCATCCCTATTATGGGTTATATGGGGACAGTCTATACTGCTACCATATCTAGTGCCACTGCTGGTGGGCGTGCTGATTATGAAATTACCCCAGATACTCCTATTGAGAATAATAAAGTTTATGCCGTGCAGTTTCCTGCCCCGACCGTGAATAATGCCACGGTTATTCTTGGGGACGGTGTTTCATCTGGGTCTATACTAGTTCCTCCCGTTGCTGCAACAGACTCCCCGAATTATGAATTGTTGACCACTGATATGATTAACAATACAGAACCTTTATTGTTGATGTATAACGGTGCCCAGTGGGTATGTCTGAATCAGAAGAAGAAAGTGGCGACTGCTGATTTGGAAGACGGTGCCGTAACGTCAGATAAGGTGGATTGGGCGACTTTCATCAAAACAGGAACAGTCAAAGTAGAGTATCAGGCAAATAATACTTCTGGAGGTTTTGCGAATGTTACATTTGATACTCCATTCAAGAGTACGCCTGTAGTTTTTGCTCAAGATTTACTTGCAAACGGAAGCGTATCTTCGGTGACTGTTTCTAAAGTTACTACTACTGGGTTTAGGGTGTTGGCACGTACTACAAATAATTCGTCTTCTGGAACTGCAACTGTAAACTGGTTGGCTTTCTCGCAACGAGGTTAATGATGAATATGGTAATGCACCCATTGTATGGGTAGAACACTCGCACGTTGCTAACTTTATTACTGACTTTATCACTATCTGTATCACAGTGATACAGTTGTCCGATAGACAAGTGTGCCGTGCTTTATAGTGGCCACGCTAAACAGATGTGGAAGCCTTTATAGTTGCTTTATAGTATGTCCAATAGAATGGTGATAGAAAAAACATATGAAGACACAAACTTTTATGTTTTGTGGTATAATAGAGATGCTTACTTGGAGAATGTCATACATCTCTTAATAAAAGGCTCTGCCGGTAGCAGGGTCTTTTTTGTGGTATAATAACGGCAATAAACCTGAAGAGGAGGACTTATGATAGAAGAATTAGCAACTGCTGGAATTGGTATCGGAATCTTAGGTATTGCGTTCCTAGTGAATGTTATATCGGCTTTAGCAAATGTTTTTGGTAGCCATACGGAAGAAGAGTTCTCATGGAGTAAGTTCTTTACTGGAGTAGTACAGGCTTTGCTCTGGTCTCTATCTGTATTGGGATGCGTTGCTGCAATCGAACTTTTTGGATGGTTTACAGAGAGACTAGGGCTGGATATTGCCTCATTCTTGGATGGTCTCCAGACCTCGACTATTATTCTTATCGTGCTAGGGGCTACTGCTGGCTATATTATGAGTGCGAGAGAAAATATTGAGTTCTTCATTGCGAACAAGAATGAAAAGTATGTGGATGCCTCGAACTTAGATAAAGACCTTGACTATGAGGCTGTCTTTGCTGATGCTAAGAAGTTCGCCGAGATGATTATGCCTAAACACGCTCTAGAAGATGCCCAGACTGCTGATGATGCAAACCCTGAGGAAGAAGTGGGGAAGGGTGCGAGCGTAAACCCTTTAACTCGCCGTCTCCCTGATGGGGATAACGACAATGGGAAGGGCTGGCAATGCTCTAAGTACTCTTATTACCTTGCGACTGGAATTAGGATGAATTATAAACCACATCCAGATTATGGACCGTGCAACGGTAGAGATATGGTGAATTACCTTATTAGGAATTGTGGCTATAAGAAGTGTAGCAAGCGAAATGGTGCTATATTCTCCTATGATGCTGGTAAGTATGGTCATACTGGGATGGTGCTTGATGCGAATACGAATCTTGTGAATGATGCGAACTGGTCTCCTCTTCGTGTGGGTACTCATTATATTAACCTTGAGGCCGTTGGTGCGACTTACTGTTGCCCTCCAGATATGCTAGACCCTGTAACTCCTACTCCTAAGCCGACCCCAACCCCTACTCCTACTCCTAAGCCGACTCCTACTCCTGCCCCTGCTAAGCCTGCTGATTTTAAGGTAGGCGATACGGTAGTTCCGACTCGTCTAGTAGATTATGATGGCCGAAAACTACGCCAATATGATAAGACATATACTATTACTGAACTTATTGGGAATCGTGCCGTTCTCTGTGCTAAGAGGAAGTCTGGGCTGCAATGAGCACCAACGACATTAAAAAATCCTAAGAAGAAAGGTAGGACAATACAATGTCTGAGGCAGTAAGAGGTTTTTGGGGGTCTGGGTGGGGTAGTAGCCCTTGGGCTGGTACTACAGTATCCCAAGGAAAGACCCTGGATGTATCTATAACTGGTTCCGTGAGAATCGGTCTAGTTTCTGATAACTCTCTGAATGGTACCGTGAGAATCGCAAAAAATGTTGCCAAAACGGTAACAGGAATTGTGAGAGTAGAGAAAACTACCCCTAAAACTATTACTGGCTTAGTACGAATCGAGAAGTCTCTGGCTAAGACTATTGCTGGTACTGCCCGAATTGAGACGAGTGGGGATGCTGTATTAACTGGCTTGGTGAGGGTCTCTAAGAATGTAGATAAGACTATCACTGGACGAGTCAGAGTAGAGAATAAAGGCTCTGATACTATTACTGGCTCTGTATGCGTTGAGGATAGTTATGAGACTGAGATAACTGGCTCTGTAGATGTTCAAAAGCCTGCTTTGGCCACTATCGCTGGTGCTGTGGATGCAAAAAAGGCTTTGGATGAGACTATTATCGGCCAAGTTACGGTGGAGAATGTAAGTTATAGAGATATAACTGGTGCCGTGATGGTGGCTGGTGAGAAGGCCGTAGAGATAAGTGGTACTGTACTGATAGATAACCCTAACCAGAAGGTCTCTGAGGCCACTATTGCTGGCCGTGTGGATATTCTGAATGCGAATGATACCTCTATAGATGGTAGCGTGTCTATTGCTGAGACTATAACCTCTAGTATAGATGGTACCGTGAGAATATTGCGTGGTGTGGCTAGCGAGATTACTGGCTCTGTAGATGTTATGGGCCAAAAGGCCGAAGCCATTGCTGGAAAAGTCTGGATAGAGTGCGAAAATGCCTCCGATATTCTTGGGGCTGTAAGGGTAGAGACTTCTGGAAAAGATGATATAGAGGGGGCTGTAAGTGTTGCGAGAGTATTCTCTGATTCTATAACTGGCTCCGTAATGGTAGAGGCTGAAAAGTCCGATAGCATCACTGGCTCTGTAGATATTAAGGCTCCGATTAGCGTGGATATAGATGGTACTGTATTCCTACAGATTCAGTCTGAGGCCGAGATAGATGGCACTGTAACAATCGAGAAGTCTAAAACCTCATCTATATCTGGTCTAGTGAGGGTAGAGAATGTTTATGAGAAGTCTATATCTGGATGCGTGAAGATTAGGGTAACGACTCCAGAGAAATTGCCTGAGAAGTGGGACAAAACCGAAACCGCTGGCTCCGAAGAATGGGAAGATGGCCAGAAACAGCCTCAGAATTGGTCTGAGAGTAAAGAAAAGCCTGTAGATGAGTGGAGTTCTAGTGATAAGGATAGCGAGGTATGGACGGTCTCTGACGAGGCCGAGGATGAGACTTGGCACTACAGTCAAGAGGACTCTGCTTAGCATGATATAATAGCGATAAGGAGAATAATAATATGCTGACATTTACGCAAAGAAAAGAACAGGCTGCGAAGTTATGTGGTATTAACTATGTCGAGCCTGAAATGGCAATTATTGTGAGCAACTTGAATATGGCTGATAAACTCTTTGAGAATGCTGCAAGAAGGGCGTGGACTAGGAAAGAGAAGCAGGCCAACTTGACTGCTGGGAAGCAGTACTATCAAATAGCCTCTGATATGCACAGGGTGAGTTCGGTAAAATGTAGAACCTCTATGAATGGGGATGTTATTGTACCGCTTACGGAGGTGCAGAGTGAATATGAATGGAATAAGTTGAACGCTTATCCGTTTAGTACCTCTTATCCGACCCATTATTTTATCCGGGGCAATGATGAAATTGGCATCTATCCTTGCCCTTCAGAGACTATCGTGAATGGTCTGATGGTAGCATATGAGCCTCGTATCCGTGATATGGGGATAGACGACTTTACCTTTACTGCTGATGTAGTTCAGAACTCTGTGAATATTACGAACCCTAGCGAGTCTTTGGCTGGCGGATTCCAAGAATATATGACCGAGAACTTCTGGATAAAATCGAATGATGGGCAAGATGGCAACTGGTATAAGGTCCAGAAGGTGATAGATGAGAATACTATGCAGATAGATAACAACTACCTTGGTCCGTCTGGAAACGGTGTCTCATTTACTATGGGGCAAGTACCACCTTATCCTGAAGAATACCACGAGGCTCCGATATATTATGCCTGCTTTAAGTTCTTTGCTATGAGGAAGGATACTGATTCATCTGCTATGTATAGAACGCTATTCCAGGATGCTCTAGACCAGTACCGTGAAACTTATGGCTCTAAGACTACTGGTGGAGTGATAAACCCAGGCTCGTATAATGTGCCGAATATCTCTGATGTATTTAAGATGGGGACTTTGAGGGAGGGCTTGTAAAGTGTCGGTAGGAAATAATGGTAGCCGTATGGTCGGCTCCACCGAGTTCTATGGTGGTCTCTCTACGGATAATAAAATTGGTATTGAAAACTCATACGCTGATGGGGAGTGCTTGGATGTCCGAAAAAGCCCGTCTCAGATGACGGTGTTACCTATGTCTAGGGAGTTGCCGGACTCTGGAGTTATTACAGGCTTGATAACGGCTATGACTCAATCTAAAGATGGGAACATCTGGGGTATAGATGAGGATGGCAAAGTATATAAGATAGATGCCGACAACGCCATTACGGCAGTCTCGACTATTGCTAGTTCTTCTGGCTTTAGCCTAGAGAATAGCGATATAGATGATGGGCTATGGTGGGCTGATGGAGGCCATAAACTCTTCTCATACGGTAGAGTGCTTAACCCTACTGGTGGTGCTCAAGCCTCTAATGTTTTTGAGTTCTTAAAAGATGATGGCGAATATGCTGTGAATGCTATAGAGATTCAGCAGAATGAGGGGCAAATCTTCTATCAGTCCGACCCAGATATTGTGAGGGCTGAAGGTACCAAGGAATGTACGGTGCAGACTTCTATATCAGAGGTGGATGCTGATAAGGCTCTATTCTTATCCTCAGTAACACCTGTGGCTAAGATAGGGATAGGTTTTACTGCTAAGGGAAGTGGAACTGTACGGCTGGTGATTCACGATGAAAATAATAATATCGTGGCATCTAGCGAATCTAAGAATGCTTCTGATGTCTCGACCTCTGGATATACTGAGTTTATCGTGAGGCCGAACCCTAGTGCGGCCTTAAGTGCCTCTAACCAATTCACGCTGATGCCTTGGGCTGGTGATACTATTGAGGCTGGCTCCGTGCTACATATCCATATTGTGGCTTCTAGTGCTGGATATAAGGTGCGAACCTCTGTAGCATCTGATATGAACTTAACTCTAGACTATACCTCCTATGGCTATGTGTTGCACGAGACATTCAATAAGAAACACCCTATGGTGATGTACGATAAGTTATACATTGGAAACGGCAGATATGTCTCTACGAAGGAATCAAGCCCTCTGAACTATATAGATGATACTTTATATATTCAGGATGCTCTACGCCTTGATGACGGCTTTGAGGTGTGTTCTTTCGGCTCTTCTGATGAGTACTTGATGATAGGTGCTGAAAAGTACTCTGCATCCTCGTCTAGAGGCTTCCAGGCTGGGCGTATTTACTTCTGGGATAGGCAGACTGAGGCTCCGAACTTCTATATTGACTGCAATATGGGGTCTCCTAAGTCTATCTTTAACTTTGGCAACATTGTTTATGTGATAGTATCTGGTGCTTTGTACGCCTATACTGGGGGCAAAGAACTGGTGAAGGTGCGAACCTTAAGAGGGACTGATACCGAGTTCTCTGGCCGTGTGTCTCTAACTGAGGTATATCCGAATATGATGGCTGTGAGGCGAGAAGTGCTGATGATAGGCTTCCCAAGTGATACTACTGCTTATACTATCCGATATGGTATCCACGGCTTTGGTAGTACGGATAAGAACTATCCGAACTGCTTTACTTATAACTATAAGATTCCAGGACCAACTGTTGCTGATACTCTAGACCAGCATAACTCTGATGAGCAACATCTCCGAATCGGCTGTGTTTATAACTTTAGCGATACGCTGTTCTACTCTTATGAGGTAACTACTACGAAGAATGGCGAGACTACTAAGGATGTGGCTCTAGCCGTGGTAGATAATGATAGTGGAACTTCGACCTCCTATATGTGGAAAAGTCTCCAGTATGATGCTGGTAGCCCTGCCTTTCAGAAGATGGCTTTAAGGGTTGGTATATACTTCGACCCTCTGCCTGAGAATACCACTATAACCCCTATGTATAGGATAGATGATGGCGAGTGGACAATGGGACCAGCGACTGCTAAGACTGGTGATAGGTATATAACCTGCGAGATAAATAAGCGATTCCACGAGTTACAATACGGCTTTGTAGGGACTACTGGGAATGACTTGCTAACTCCTGTGATTAATCAGGTGTCGGCTGAGGTACGAGTACTAAACGAGGAGCAAAAACTATAATGGGAAGTAGAGACTATGGCTATAACGCCCAGGTTGCTGATGTGATAAGACCTCTCGGGCAAGGGACGGTCTCTAAGACTGAGTATGGCTTTAGAACTATCCCTAATGTAGAAATAACTGCGAATGCTGTGCAGAAAAGGACTGATGCTGGGAACTTGGCTACTGGCCAGTTGAGGGGCAACCAGCAAGTCCGAGGACAAATTCAGGTTGTGAATGCGAATGGCCGAAAAGTGATGGTGATGGGGTACGGAAAAGGTAAGTTTTAAGGAGGGCTGGCTATGAGCCTAACTTGGCTACAATACAAGAACGATATGAAATTAAAATCTAGGGGGAACTATGGTGTGCGTGTGGCTCGCCCAGGTTTTGATGCTGGATATTGTGCCGATAACCAACTTCTGTTTAACTCTGGCTGGCCGATTCTGCAACTCTGTAAGGTGGTGGATATAGCCGAGAAGGGAAAAACTTGGGTAAGATATGAGCATGCTTCGGATGGTAATTTTACTGATACTTTGCCTGCTGGCTATACGAAGTCTGATGAGTACCCTCCAGATAAGAAAACTATACAGGTGAATAGAAAATACCTGAGAGTGGAGGTGAATACTGTTGTCTATCAGAATAGTAGTTATGATACTTATATAGGCCATGAGTATAAGAGGGCAAGGCATAATATGGGCTTTGTGCCGTTTATCATTCCTGCTGGAGATGTCTCTGGAGTAGAGTCAGATAAAGTGCTGATATTCAATATAGATATTCAGGGGGATGTAGATTACCCATATACCGAGGATGCTATGCCTTTGCTAAAAGCCCCGAGGGACTATGGGATGAAGTCGAAGTCTATCTTTGGAGGCCGAGTACCTGGGCTATCGACTGGACAGTTCTCTAAATTGGTACAGGCTGTAAAGACTGAGAAAACTGCCCTGTATAACCAGAATACGACTGGCTCTGGAGAGAAGAGTATGGTCTGCGTGTGGTCTCCGTTGCCAAGAGATTATGATGAGGCTGTAACCGAGAATGTGCTCGAACCATATGAGTGCTATGTTTTTACTGCTATGGGAGGCTTTGATTATACGAACTATGATGATGGTGGTGATGGAGGGGTCTATTATACCCCAGAGGCTGGTAGTTATATGTACGAGTACGATTCTAACTGGAATACGGCTGGCGTGTATGCCTTTGCTGGAGTAGGTCAGGCTGCAACCTACAATGTGAAGCAGTCTATGGTGATATTGAGAAACCCTATGGTCTCGCCTGAGTATGAGGGAGTTACGGTATGAGCGATTATGGCTTTGCGACTTTTGATGAGAAAACTGGGCGAAATGAGATGAAGATAAACTCTAAGTGGCCAGTATTTGGCCCAGAGTACTCTAAAATAGCCCAGCAGTTTAAGACTATTCATTTAACCGATACGGTAAGCAAGAAGGTAAAGACTGCCTCTCTATCTATCCCTTCCTTGACCGATAACTGGAGTGGCACTGGGACTCAGTACGACATCTGGTATGGTGAATCTATCTATACGACCTATGTAGATGAAGAGATATATAAGTATAAACACGGCTTTAAGTTTAGGCCATTGGGTTACTATACTATAGCCGGGAATCTGAATAAAAATATCCGTGTGAATCTGGTACAGACAAATGTGGCTGGTGGGGCTGATTATGGTGGGAACTTTACTGTAAACCAAGTCTTGAATAAGACTGGAATGGCTATGCCTGTGAGAAATGAGATGCGAGAGGCTACGGCTGGCTTTGATATGCTTTGGGACAGTTCTTTGGTAGTGCCTATGGCTCTTGATGTTGGTGGAATTGCCTCTGAAAATGTGATTATTCCGAACTCCTGCTTAGGCATCTTCTCATCTTATCCGAATAATACGGAACTCCATAGTGATTTTGGTGCCGACTACTCTCCATATAGGGTGGAAATAGATGATACCTATGTGAGAGTGATAAGAAGGACTGCTTGGGGAGACCATATGGTGAGGGCTGGATATCAGAACGGGACTCTGAATATCCGACAGAGGACTAAGGCAATAGAAGATTATGCTGGGTCCGTGGTAGATATTACGGTTTACCTGATACCATATAGTATGGAGGATATATCATGAGTTCGAGTTCATATTGGGATAGTCAGTATAAGAATTTGATGGCTAATAGGCCGCCTTCATCTGATAGTTACTATAACCAGTCCTTTGTGGATAGGATGAATGAGGCTCAGAGAGATATAGATAACCTCGTCTCTGAGAAGGATAAATCGTGGTCGGCTATGAACCAGAAGAAGGATGAGTATGATGCATTCTCTGGCTCTATGCGAGAGTATAACGATATATATAACGAATCTAAGTCTAAGTTTGGTGTAGAAGAGAGCCAAGATACTTATGAGAAGAGTAAGAAGGCTCTGGCTTTAGCCCAGAGTACTCTAGATGCGTTGCCTTCTACGATAAATGCTTCATCTAACCGAGTCTTGACCCAGAGTCAGAGGGAGGCTAGATATAATGCTCTGGCTGATAGGGCGACACGACAGATAGGTATTATGACCCAGCAAAACTCTATGTACGAGCAGGCTTGGAAGAATGCTAGAGAGAACCAGGCTACTTATGCTAAAGCCGAAATGGCGAGCCAATACGCTAAATTGGGAGACTTCAATAATGCTTGGATAAGTGCTATGAATGAGTACGATAACGCCGTGAGAAGAATCGAGAATGCGAAGGTTGATTTGAACCTTATCCGTAACGACTATAGGATGTGGCAGGCCCGACAGTGGTCTCAGGCTAATACTGTATGGTATAACAAGTTGAATAATGCCCTATCGAGATATGTACAGGCTCTGAATACTGAGCATACGCTTTACCGACTGGAGCGTGAGAAGAAGATGGCCGACTCTGATGCTGAGATAGCCTACTGGATGAATAAGGGCCGTGAGAGAACGAGTAAAATGATAGCGAACTACTACTTTAACGGCACTTTTTACTAGGCTCTAAATGTGGTATCATATAGGCAATAACCACAGAGACTTCAGTCGTGGAGAAGAGGAAGAATATATAGATGGCCACTACATATTTTGGAAGTAAGCCTGTGAGCGACTGGACTCCGAATGGGAGTTTTGAATCTGGGCACGACTTCATTAACCAGATAAATAAACAGCAACAGGATATAGATGCTAAGAAGGGCGAATATGGTACTCAGAAAGGTACTACGAATCAAGCCCAACAAACTTATGAAGATGCTTATAAGGGGCAGAATGCTTATTCTGACCTCTATAACCAAGCCCAAAAGAGTGAGGGGGTAGATGAGGCTAAAGCCCAATACCAGAAGAGTCTAGCCTCTGTGGATGCTACGAACTCTGCTATGAATAACCTACCGTCCAGCATAAATGCTGGCTCTAATGTTGTGCTAAATGCTAGCCAGAGGAATGCTGCACTGGGGAATCAGATGCAGAAGTACCAAAATACTCTAGACTACCAGACTCGTCAGAATGCTGGAGACTTGAGCCAGTATCAGACTGCTCTTGCCTCGGCACAAGACTTGGCTAAGACGAATATGAGCCAGGAGCAGACTAATGTAGCCCAGGCTATGCAGAACTACCAAGCCCAGATGAGCCAGTTGAATGAGTTATACAACCAAGTTCTGAATGAGAAGAACATTATGCGTCAAATCTATGGCGATATGTATGATGATGAGTATAAGCATATGCAACAGCAACTTGAAGTATGGGCTCAGAACTTGAATGCTGAGACTCAAAGGTATGCTCAGGACCAAGAGACTGCTAGGAACAATGCTAAAATTGCTGCAGAAAAGTATGCTGCAGATGCTGGCTTGAGACTTCAGAAGTACCTACAGCAACAGCAACAGAACGAGTACGATAACTCCTTCTTAGGATGGCTGAATAGCCAGAACGGGTATAACTCTGTGAAGGGTGCTGGAGTACTAGATGATAATGGTACGAATAAATACATTCAGAGTATGTATAACCGCTATTCTAATGCTACTGCCAATAATGATGCTCGTGCTTTAGGTCAGATTATGAGTGGCGAGACCTACGGCGACTATCTTAAGTGGAGAAGGGGGCAATAGTTATGGTAACCCCTCTGTTTAACGCACAAGAACTGGCCGTTGCTGGTGTGGAAGAGAATAAGAATCGCTACCAAGACTTGAAGAATAGGGCAGAAAAGAGTGCTAGCAATTACGACTGGAACTTATTCGACCCTAAGACTTATGGAAACTTTGGTAACTGGCTAGCGAATGGAGTCTCTGGTGGAGGCTGGGCTCATAAAGGAAGAATGGAGAAGGCCGGCTTTACTGATGATACAGATAACTACGGTAAAGAAGGACTTTTGAGCAGTTATGACTTGGGGAATCTAGAGGGACAATATACTGGCTCTATGAGGAACCGAACTAACCAATTAGAGGCTAGCAAAGGGCTATTCTCTGGCGTACCTGTGATAGGCGGCTTACTATCTGCTCCTGCTCAAGCCGTGAGTGCCGGCAAAGACTTATTCGAGAGTGGAACTTCTAAGTGGGATAGTGGAAAAAGGGATGCCGTCTCAGATATTGGGGCTATAGGTGAAACTGCCCTAGACCTTGCGACACTCGGAACTGGAATGGGGGCTAAGACTGCTCTAGGCACTATTGGGAAAAGTGCTGCACTTGGTGCTGGCTATGGCTTAACTGGTGGAATGAATGAGATGGGTAAAGATACTAACCTTGGTACTCTCGCCATGCAGACGGGCTTAGGCGGTGCTATAGGTGGTGGTATCGCTGGACTTGGATATGGTGCTGGAAAACTCTGGAATAAATATGCTAAGACAAGCCCTTCAAAGGAACTTGCTATATATAATGGAGGAAATGCCCAGGGTGGTGCATACCAGGATGCTTTGAATACGCTTAAGAGTGCTGGTCTAGATACTACTAACCCTGAAACTCTGAATAAATCGTTTAAGAAGTGGGTTGTTCAAAATCATCCAGATAGAGGTGGCTCTACTGAAGTATTCCAGAATGTGAGTGGTGCGAAAAAACTATATCAGGATGCTCTAAATGGTAAGGCTAGTGCTACGGCGAGCCAAGTTGAGAATGCTGGTCCAGTCCGTCAGAGTCTAGGACAACAATTCAAGAACTTCACTGGGAATATCCCAAATATGAAGAATGACCTTGCTAATTCTAAGTTGGGGAATCGAGTATCGAGCCTTCTCAAGACTAAGGCTGGAAAAGTGGGGGCTGGAGTAGGTGGCGGCTTGCTCTTGGCTAGCCTGCTAAGAGGTGGAGGCAATGCTCAGGATGAACTTACTGATGAAGAACTGATGCAACTATATAACTATTATGGAGGAGGACAATAATGGCTAACTTACCTGCTCTACTTGGCCAGGAGGCTACGAAAGCCTTAACTAAGAGTGGAACTAAGGCCGTCTCTAAGACTGCGACTAAGGCTCTTACTAAGGCTGTAGAAGATGTAGCAACTAAGGCTGCAACTAAAGCACTGACGAAGGCTGGGACGAAGGCTCTTACTGGTGCTGGCGTCTCTACGCTTGCGAAGGGTGCTGGCTCTACTCTTGATGGTATTTTAGGGCGTTCTTCTGGACTGACCTTGCCGAATGCTACTCCGAAGACTCTATCCGACTATTTTGGCTCGAAGAATAAGACTGCCTATGACCTAGTGGCCAATGGAGAAATTGAGCCGTCCGACCTGCCAGCACTGAAGGATGATGGCCGTTTAACTGCTAAGGAATTGAAAAACCTCAAAGATGGGGCTATCTCCTTTGGCAGAGAAAACCAACAGAATGCTTTTGGTGGAACTACTGTATATAATAAGTCTCAACTTCCGAAGATTCGTACCTCTGACTATATTGAGGCGACTGGGAATAGGGGTAAAGATATTCCTAAAGAGATGCGACCGTTCTTGTCTGAGAATGGACGACCTCTTGGAGTGGCTGACTGGGCAGAGACATTCCCTGACTTGCGTGGTGAAGAAGGAGGCTTTGCTGGGACTTATGATGATATATTGGCTCAGTATGAGAGTCTAATAAACGCCCCAAAGGCGAATGAGTTCTATACCCCTGATAACCTGGCTGGGTACTTATATACGAATGAGGATGCTAATAACCGACTAGGACAAGCCGTTCTAGATAGTATGGGAGACAAGAAAACCATTCCTGTAGAGAAAGGAAGTGCCTCTCGTGGCTTAAAGGTAGATGTAAAACGACCTGTGGCAATGGATATGAAACGACCTAAGGCAAATTCTGGGATGGAAGGCGTGAGTGCAACAGTGGAAGAAACTGGCAATCCTGCCCTACAAAGCGAGATAAACGACCTTAGAAGCCAAATCGGTGGCTATGGTGGTGGAAATATTGGTGGAGGCACTACAACGCAAATGCCAGGCTCTGACGGCTTCAATGTACGCTTGAAGAATGGTGAAACTACGAATATCCAAATAGCCCCTGAATCTTTAGGCTCTACTAAACAGCAAAGGGCTGTCCGTAACCTGAATGATATGACTGCGAAGAGTATGAATGCCTCGAATAAGCAGTATCAAAAGATAGTGGGGAAGTCCGGCTCTATAGATGGCCATTATAAGTCAGTTGCCGAGAGAATGAGGGCTGAGAAGATAGACCAAGCGAATGTGGCTGATAAAGCCCAGTCTGCTTTGGCTCTTCGTGAAGATATTAAGCAGCAGGGCTTAAGATATGCCGAGAAGAATGGGGTAACCATTAACCTCTCTGGAGTGGATAATACTATCGGCTTGAGCACGGCACAGAAGAAGAAACTTGATGAACTAGGTCTAGGCTTGAATAATATGCTCGGAGACTGGTCTGGGGCTGTCTCTCCTGTAGAGGCTGAGAATATCTATAAGACTCTCCGTGATTATGCCTATAACTGGTCGGATAGCAAGGATGCTCTAACTAAGATGGCTGGAAATGCCTGCCAAAAAGAGGCAGATGCTGTCCGTGGTGCTATCGACAATGTGATGGATAACATAAATGTAGATTATAAGACTCCACTTATCGAGGGGGCATCTACGAATGGCGAGGACCCTGCTTACTTGAGAAAAATTGCACAGAAGTCCGACTTTAAGTTCTCTGACCTAAGAAAAGACCAGTCCGACTGGGTAACTATCAACGACTTGGCTGGCAATAAAATGAAGAATGAGCCGACCTTAAATATCGCCGGTATAGATACTGGTATTCCTAACCCATTAACGGCTGGTGCCGAGAAGATAAAGGAGAAGTATTATGAGAATATCGCTAATGGTGGCTCTGGCTTTGGTGGTAGGTCTGGGGGCACTGGAACTGCTGGGGCTGGAGCGTCTGGGCAACCGAACTCCATCAACTTCCAAACTACTGAAGGGGCTAGAGGGGGTCTCGGAGGACTTCTTGGAAAGGCTAAAGATGCTGGCTTGGTTGGTGGTGGCATTCTTGGAGGTCTGTTGCTTGGTGGCAGTGGCTCAGGCTCTGATAACGCAAGTTTGAATGGTGGAACTCTGGGAGATATGCTGAATGCCCAGAATATGGCAAATCAGCAAGAGATGGCTCAGAGTGCTGACCCTTACTATGGTATGACCATTGGTGGGTATTCTTACGACCAGTTAGAACAGGGCTATATGGCTGCAACTATGGCTGGGGATGGTGATGCGGCGAAACTCATCCTGAATATGATAGGAATGCTGGAGGACAAGGCTGATAGATATGCGAAGGCAAATGAGAGTAAAGATAAGTCTGGCAATACCTCGTCTGCTGTGAATGTTCTATCTGAACTCTATAACCTCTATGGGGATATTAAGGGCGGTACTGGTCCAGTTGCTGGGTATGCCACGAACTTCCTGAACAATATCACTGGTGGTGGATATAATACTGAGGCGAATACTTACTGGCAGGTCGCTCAGGGTGCGTTAGGTAAGTTGATTAAGGGTATGGGCGATACTGGTGCTTTGTCTGAAGGCGACCAGAAGAGGGCTTTGCAGATGATACCAACTATTACTGATACCCGTGAGGCTGCAGAACAAAAGTTTAAGGCTTTGTATCAGATTCTGATGCAAGCATCATCTTAGGAGGAGATGGAGATGGCAGTTACAAATGCTTTGATAAAGGTAGGGCAGAATGCTCTTGCCAAGGCTGGAGAAAAGGCCGTAGAAAAGGCGGCTACGAATGCTATTACTAAGGCTGGAACTGGGGCTTTAACTAAACTTGCTATGGATGCCGTACTACCTAAAGCGTCTAGTTCTGCCCTTGCCTCTCTCTTGTCTCCGAACTCTGGTTTTACCTCTGCTTTCGGCAGAATCGCCGATAAAAATGGAACTCCACTGAGTGTATATCACTCTACCCCTTATGAGTTCTCTGAGTTCGACGATAGCAAATTAGGAATGAATACTTTGCGTGATAATACTGGCTATGGACATTTCACTACGCCGGATAAAGACTTCTCTAGTAGGTTCTTAGATATAAATAATACTGGCCAGAAGGGTAGAACTATGGAACTTCAGGCCAAGATTAAAAACCCTATCACTCACCCATACAATGCTGGTGCTAAATATAGTGGAGACGAACTGGATAATATAGTGGAAAACTATATGCGTGCCGTTGGCGGTGAAGAAAGTCTGGATATGCTCAGAGATGATGCTATTGAGAATGGGACTAGCCTCTATGATGAGTATATGAATGCTGCAAAGTTCGAGTCCCCTTATGAAATGGCCAAATACGAGCGAAAAGGTCTTATGGACAAGGGCTATGATGGGATGGAGATAGTAGAGGGCTTGAGGAATAACCTCGTTGAAGGCTCAAAGTCAAAAGCCCCTGTATCTTCTATCGTGGCTTTTGAAGGCAAGAACTTATCGCCTGTATCGCATATCCCTGTCCAGAATATGAGTAGTGATGCTACGAACATCCCTGTCGATATGGGGGTTGCAGATAAAGTATCTAAGTATATGAGCAAGCCGATAGATGTAAAAGATATGTCGTCTGGCTCTCTCCCTGTAGCAGTAGATAATGATAATGGGGTGATAAACTTAGGCCAGTTGGCCGAGAGGAAGTCTATTCCTATCCAACACGGCGATAATAGGCCAGATATTACTACTGGGGCTGAATTGAGATTAGCCGACAACCCATTCGGAACTCACGAGGGTGTATTATTCTCTTCTGATAAAGGTTTTACGCCTGTAGGCTCTGATGGCTCTGATGAATATAGAAATATGTTTTATGGGAATACCAATAACCAGAAGATTCTGGATATTACAGACCCTTATAATGCTCAAGCCCTAGAGAGGACTCTAGGTGTTAGAGGCTTTACCAAGAGGAACGGTGATGATATGTTGGGTGATATACGCTCTGGTGTTACTGAAACTATGGGGGACAAGGGCGGTGTTCTCGGTAAACTACTTAAGAAGAATGATATTGGATACATTAAAGGCAAAAGTGCCTTAAATGATACCGAATATGTCGCCGCTAATACTGATGCTCTGATGAAGTCTTATGGTGGAGATACGCTCGCTAGAAGTATGGAATACCTAGACAACCCAGGCTCGACCCTGAAAAATCTCCGTGTCGGTAAAGATACAACTGGTGATGGCGTGATGGATGCTATGGCTACAAAGGATGTGGATGCCGATGGTATTCTTGACTGGAATAACCCTCAGTCCGTTCATAACTGGGCTAAAAAAGACCAAGTTACGCTGGATAAGATGGGAAGAAGTATTGCCGAAAAGCATAACTTCCCTGAATATACCGACTTCTCGCCTAAAAGCATTGAGTCTATGGTGAATAAGGTGAAGAGAAAAGGTGGTAACTACTCATTAGCCTCTATGAAGGACCATACTCGTAATAAGATTATGATGAACACTTGGGATGATGTCCCTGCCGTACTATCTGATATGGAAGATATGGGGCTATCGCCGACCGTAGAGTTCGTTACGAATGACTGGGGATATAAGGGACTCCATATCACTGGTAGATTCGGAGATGGTCTGGGCTGGGAGATTCAACTTACCACTCCTGAGGACTGGCCAAGAAAACTTCGCTCTGATGCCATTTATGATAAGTGGAGGAATGTGGAACTTGATACGGCAAGCCCACAGGAAGTTATGGGATACCTGAATGCTATGCGTGAGTCAAAGGCCATGTGGGCCGAAAGCCGTATCCCTGACTTGAGTAAGTATGACAATACAAAAGCCCAAATATAAGGCTCTTAGCAAGAACTCTGATTTAGAGGGAGGCCAGAAAAAAGAGGAAGGCTAAAGTTCTTCCTCTGAAATTGGCTTACCCTCGTAGAAGTCTGAGCCGTGTACTGGAGACTGGGGCTTGACCCACTCGCCATCTATGTACTCTAGAACTCTAAAGTCTTTGCTGATTCCGATTATACGGCCATCATCTAATTGAACTATAGTCTCCATAATAAACTCCTTTACTCTATAATTATACTACAAAAGTCATTGACTTTGAATGTAGAGTGCGATACTATAAAAGCAACAAGGCATACCCATAGCGGAGGGGTGTGCCTTTTGTTATATAAAAGAAAGGAATAATTATGGCTGCATTTAGCGAACGGGTAACTGCTATTACCTATAACGAAATCATGCCTACTATCGTTGACTTCGTCAACAATTCCAATATCCTCACGGCTCGTGTTATGAGCAATGTGAAGAACTGGAAGGGCGTGAATATGAAACAACCAATTCGTATTGCGAATAGTACGACTGGTGGCTCTTTTGATGGTCTAGACCAATTTGATACCTCGACTACGAATAATACTCGTAGCCTTACTTGGTATGTAAAGGCTTATGAACAGAGCGTTGTCGTTCCTGGTATCGAAAAGGCTGTGAATGGTAACTCTGATAAACAGGTTATCTCTCTCGTTACTGACCGTCTTGATGAGGCTAAAATCTCCCTCACTCAGGCTATCGGTACTCTTCTCTATGGTATGGGTAACGGTAAAGACATTGAAGGTCTTGGTCTTATCGTAGATGATGGTACTTCGTCTTCAAACTATGGTGGTCTTGCTCGTTCCGTTGCTGGTAACTCTGCTGATGTTACTGCTGCGGCTAGTGGTACTTTGACTCTTGACCTCGTTGGCTCTGAGTTCAGTGCTGTAAGTGCTGCAGGTGCGGCGAATGAGGCTCCAACTATTGGTCTTACGACTCAGGCTATCTGGGACTTGTTCGAGAAGATTCTTGGCGAAAGAATCCACGCTAACTATGAGACGACCAGTATTGCTGGCTACAACAAAGTATCTGGTAGAACCCCTATGGGTACTTCGATTCCTGCTGCAGAATTGAAGGGTGCTGCAGGTTTTAACGCTATCTCCTTCCGTGGCCGTCCAGTAGTTGCTGATGATAAATGTACGAGTGGTACATTCTTCTGGCTTAACGAACGCTATCTTGAGTTCCGCCGTCTCGTGTCGAAAGACCTTAAGCAAGTCTCTTCCGTCCCTGAAAGGACTGAAGGTCCAGATGAAGATATTAAACAACCTTCGTTCTTGCAACTTAAGGACTTTATGAGCCCGATTAACCAGTTCGGTGAAATTGGTGCTTTGATTGTTATGGGTAACTACATCTGCCGTGCCCCTCGCCGTCAAGGTAAGATTACTGGTATCACTACTGCTTAAATAATTAAGAAAGAAAGGATATAGTATGGCAAGCACTTCAACTTCAGGAACTGCATATAACCATCCACCAGTTTTGATGGAGGCTGGAGATAAAAACTCTCAAGTTATGGCTGATATGGCCAAAGATGAGTAAAACTCTCTAGAAAAGACCCCTCTTCGTGAGGGGCTTTTTGATGCTATAATATCGGTATAGGACTCTATTCTAGAAGGAGGTGGGCTAAATGTCTAGAAAGAAAAATAGGAGACCTGCGAACCTTAGTAGAGAAGATTATCACCATATCTTATTCCAAGGAAGGCACTGGAAACAGGGCTGGGCTAAGAGGCTTAGAGAACATCCTTATTGTGGAGGGTATATACCTCAAATGACTCTTCATAGGGAGATTCATGCAAAGATTCATGATGTTCCGACCCCAAATGGGTCTGAATGTAGAATCGCCGTAGAGGCTCTGGATAGTTGGCTGAAGGCTGGCTATATAAGTCTAGACGACCCGATAGAGAGAAAAATAGAGATGATAGCCAAATGCTTTAGGGCTAAATGCCCTGCTACGACTGCTGTGCTGGACTGGCAAAGAGAGGTGGTAAAGAAGTTCTACCAGAGGGGCTGATGCCCCTCTTTTTATTAACGCTTGACAAAAGGCTTATGGTATGCTATACTCATAATGTCATAAAGATAAGACGAGAAAGGAAAAAATTATGACTAAAGAAAATAAGACTAAAACTAACCGTGATATGACTGAGTTGCAGGCTATTGAGAAATGCCCTGAATTGACCGACTATATCATGAAATGTAAAATCAAGAGTGTCCGTAAAACTGCTCTTATCCTAGGCATCATTGCCTTTGGTGTTGCATTTGTAGGTGGCTTGTTCTGTGGTATGAACTGGACTCGTACTTCGATTCCGAATAATGTAGTTCAAATTGAAGTGTCTGGTGCTGAAAAACCTGCTACGAATGAATCAAAATAGTAGGCTCTAGCGAAGAAAAGAAGGCAACCCCTGTCCTAGAGCCGTGTGAAGTAGTCAGAAATGAGGTTGCTCGTTGGTCTGACTGGGACATTAAAACTATGGTAGCCATATCTAAGGCCGAAAGCCACTGTAGGGCTGATGCTGTAGGTGATAAAAGCCTAACCTATACTCAGAATGGGCGAACCTACGGATACTCTATTGGTGCTTTGCAGGTAAGAATCTTACCAGGCCGAGAATGGTGCGAGACTGGAGATTATTACGAGTGTGCTCATAATATCTGGAAGTCTCAAGGCTATAGGGCTTGGAGTGTATATACGAATAAACGCTATTTAGAGTACTTATAAGGCCGAAAAGAACCACCAATGGTAAGTTGGTGGTCTTTTTGTGCTAAAGCCCATTCTAGGCGATTCTAGCGGCCTTTAACGGAGTTTTTGAAGTTAGCCTGGAGTCGGATTTTGTCAAGTTCTTCCTGAGTGAATACTTCTGTCTCTGCATTCTCATTATCTACTGATGGGTCGAAGGTACATAATGCCGTATCTCCTCCATTCTCGATAACGCCCTTCTTGATGAGTTCCCCACGGATAAACTCTGAGCAGAGTGCTACATTAGCCTGAGATAGGGTCTCTTTTAGGGCTTTGATAAGTTTCTTCTTTGGAATATGCTTTGCACCATCCAAGAGTTCTAGGCTATAACTGATTCCAGCGAAGGCTGAGTTGATACAGTGGAGGAATGCCACTTCGTTCTGGTCTAGATGATATTTTTTGCTCATTTCTTTATCTCTCTTATGAAGTCTCTTATAGTTACTATGATTAACATTATTATTCCGTGCTGCATTCTAACATCCCATATTCTTTAGCCTCGGCTGGATAGTACTTGATGAACTCCGGATTAGGCTTACCGTCTGGTAGCCAAGGCTGAATTAAGGCCATATCGTGCCTCTGACCCTGTGACTCTAGATTATACTTCTGGAGTTGGATGCCGACATTTGCCTGAATGTCTTTAGGGGCATCCTCTGGGTTTTTGTAGTACTTACCCCTTAGCAATATCCCCATATTCAATTCCTTCTTTTATCTTCTCAAAGTTTTGGTTACGAATCTCTTGAGGTGTCTTAGGCACTACGATACTAGAGGTGCTGGAATATACCTCTCTAGGCTTAGTGAATGGGTCGGTTACCTTCGCTTCCTCTTGTGGCT
>OBLI01001329.1_pt1 | contig 24446 bp, 16 predicted proteins | sample 1519701 | NCBI WGS metagenome assembly OBLI01 (sample SAMEA3663005, study PRJEB22513) | pig gut metagenome | biome: pig gut; feature: pig-associated habitat; material: faeces | place: France | collected 2012
TGTAAAGGACTCCGCAGGCGAACCGATCATCGGTGCAACCGTCAGGGTTGCAGGTACTAACGGTGGTACGATTACTGACTTCGATGGTAACTTTACTATCAAAGCTGAGCAAGGTGCCACTCTTAACATCTCGTATGTTGGCTACCAGCCCGCCAACGTGAAGGCTGCCGCCAATGTAGAAGTAATCCTTAAGGACGACGCCCAGGTGCTCGAGAACGTAGTCGTAATCGGATACGGTCGTGCAAAGAAGAACGACTTGACCGGTTCGGTTACTGCTATCAAGCCTGACGACATGAACAAGGGTGTACAGGTGAGTGCACAGGACATGATTACCGGTAAGATAGCTGGTGTTAATGTTCAAAACAACGGTGGTGAGCCTGGTGGTGGTGCGAGTATTCGTATTCGCGGTGGTTCGTCACTCAGTGCTTCAAATGACCCACTTATCGTGATTGACGGTTTGGCAATGGATAACTATGGTATGCAGGGAGCCTCAAATGCCCTCAATCTTGTCAACCCTAACGATATTGAGAGTTTCACTGTGTTGAAGGATGCATCTGCTACAGCTATCTATGGTAGCCGTGCTTCTAACGGTGTGATTATCATCACAACAAAGAAGGGACGCAAGAACATGAAGCCAACCATTTCTTATAATGGCAACGTTTCTGTCAGTGCTGTTGCCAAGAAGGTTGACGTGATGAACGCCGCTGAATTCATGAACTATATCAAGACAAACAGTGGCATGACTGATGAAGAGTGGCAGGCAAGCGATTATTACAAGAATATGGGTTATTGGTCAAAGTATAATGCCGACGGAACTCCTGCAGATGGAGCCCAGCATCTTTTTGCCGACACCGACTGGCAGGACCAGATTTATCGTACAGCAGTATCTACTGACCAAAATGTGACACTTACCGGTGCCTATAAAAATCTTCCTTATCGTGTATCTCTTGGCTATACCAAGCAGCAGGGTGTACTCAAGACATCAGATTATGAGCGTTATACAGCAAGCGTTAGTTTGAATCCTACATTCTTCGACGATCACCTTGCAGTTAATTTCAACGCCAAGGGTATGTATTCAAAGACTTCTTACGCAAGCACAAGTGCCATTGGTTCTGCTGTGTCAATGGATCCCACAAAGCCTGTTTATATGAATGATGACTTCTATAAGCAGAACTTCGGTGGCTACTTCCAGTATCATAGTGTTGTTGACCGTGGTGATACAGCTTGGGGATTCTCTCAGAACTCTCTTTCTACACACAACCCAGTGCATTACCTTAACGAAGCTTCTGACAAGGGTAAGGGTAAGGAGTTGACAGGAAATATCGAGCTTGACTATAAGATTCATGGATTTGAAGACCTCCACATTCACATGAATGCCGGTATGGACCTCAAGTCTGGTAAGAGCAACAAGGAATATAGCCGTTATTACTATGACAACTACTATTATGGAAGCCAGGGTTGGAACACTCAGGATACTTATAACCTTTCGCTCAACCTCTATGCACAGTATCTGAAGGATTTTGCTGAGATTCATCATATCGACGTGATGGGTGGCTATGAGTGGCAACATTTCAACAAGGAGACCGACTACTACTACTATGGTACATATCCTTCAACAAGTATCGAACATCCCAATGAAATTTATCAGCCTTCAGAGAACACTCTCTACAAGACCGAGAACTATCTCGTTTCATTCTTTGGTCGTCTGAACTATTCACTCCTCGACCGCTACCTCTTTACATTTACTATCCGTGACGATGGTTCTTCACGTTTCCATAAGGATCAGCGCTGGGGAGTATTCCCATCTGCAGCTTTGGCATGGAAAATCAAGGAGGAGCCTATCCTTCGCGATGTAAAAGCAATCAGCGATATGAAACTCCGTCTTGGCTGGGGTAAGACAGGTCAGCAGGAAGGAATTGGCGACTATTCTTATTTTGCCTCTTATACAACCAACAGTATCGGAGCTTATTATCCAATTGTTGGCGACGGTTTGACATATCGTCCTGATGCCTTTAACACTGCTCTTACATGGGAAAAGACAACTACATACAACGCAGGTCTTGATCTCGGTTTTGCTAACGACAGATTCACAGCAAGCATTGACTACTATTATCGTAAGACAACCGACCTTATCAACACTGTAAATGTTGCAGCTGGTTCTAACTTCCGCAACAAGGTTACAAGCAACGTAGGTGAGCTCCACAACCAGGGTCTTGAGTTCTCGCTCACTTATCGTCCTATCGTAACAAAGGACTGGCGTTGGGAGATTGGTTACAACTTGACCTACAACGACAACAAGATTGACAAGCTCGTAGCAAGTGATGATCCAAATTATAAGATTCTGCATGGCGGACTTGCTGTAGGTGACTCAGGTTCTGACGGTATTCAGGCATGGGCTGTTGGTCATCCAGTTTCTGCTTACTATACATATCAGCAGGTTTATGATCAGAATGGACTGCCAATAGAAGGAGAATTCGTTGACCGCAACGGCGACGGTATCATCAACTCCAACGACCGTTACTTCTACAAGAAGGCAGATGCTGATGTGCTTATGGGCTTCACCTCAAAACTTATCTATAAGAATTGGGATTTCAGCTTCTCGCTCCGAGCAAGTCTTGGCAACTATGCTTACAATGCTGTAGAAGCCAGCAACTCAAATGTAGAAGTAGAGCGCCTCTATAATGGTAGTTCATGGCACAATGTTCCAACAATGGTTTTGGAAAAGAAATGGAATTATGTGTCAACAGAGGATGGTCTTTCAGACTATTTCATCCAGAACGCATCATTCTTGAAGTGTGACAACATCACTGTCGGATACAGCTTCGAAAAGCTCTTCAGCCTGCCTATCAGTGGACGTATTTATGCAACAGCACAGAATGTGTTCACCATTACAAAATATAAGGGAATTGACCCGGAAATAAACGGAGGTTACGATGGCAACATCTATCCACGTCCATTCACAGGTGTTCTTGGTCTTAACCTTAATTTCTAAATCTTTAAACAATGAGTATTATGAAAATAAGAATGTTTAAATCAATTATACCTGCTGCGGCACTGGCATTGACAGTCGGTCTGACATCTTGCGTTGGTGATTTGGATGTTGATCCAATCAACCCGCAGCAAACAATGGAATTCGACAACGATGCCGTTTTCAATAAAATATATGCCAGCTTTAGCTTGACTGGACAGACAGGACCAAACGGAAATGGCGACTTGGATGATGTTGACGAGGGACGTTCCGACTTGTTCCGCATGGTGTTCTATCTCAACGAGTTTACTGCTGATGAGGCACACTGGGTTTGGGCCACTGACGCTGGACTGCCAGAGCTTCTCCACAACTCATGGGGTGAGAGCTGTATTTTCTCTGCTGCCCTCTATTATCGCTTCTATTTCACAATTACCCTGTGTAATTTCTATCTGTCGCAGGAAGGTAATGCAGCCGACCAGGCTCAGAGAAACGCTGAAGTCAGGTTTATCCGTGCCTACAACTACGCTCAGATTATGGATCTTTATGGCAATGCGGCATTTACAGAGAGTGTATCTGCTGATTATGCTGTTAGATACACCCGTCCGGAGTTCTTTGATTATATAGAGAAGGAATTGCTCGAGTGTTCTGAAGAGATGGCTCAGCCTGGTCAGGCTACATACGGTCGTGCCGATCGCGTGGCTGCATGGAACTTGTTGTCAAGAATCTATCTTAATTCAGAGGTATATACTGGTAAGGCACGTTGGGATGACGCAATGGCTTATGCAGACAAGGTAATTAATAATGGTTACTATAAGTTGAACGATAAGGGTGCTGTTAATCCAATTACAGGTGAAGTATATACTCCTTACCAGATGCTCTTCCTCGCCGACAACGACAGAAATGGAGCTCAGTATGAGAACATTCTCGTTGGATTGTCAGATGGTGTCAAGACGCAGAGTTACGGAGGTATGAACTTCCTTATTCAAGCCTCATATTCCAATAAGACAGATTATCTTACAGACACATACGCACCCTCTGGAGCAAACAACAGTTGGGGAAAGTGCTTGCGCATACGTAAGAATCTTGTCGAGAAGTTCTTTGATGAAACACCTGATGAGTATAATACCTTGGCTGAGTTTATAGCAGATGCCGGTGATGACCGTGCCCTATTCTACAATAAGGGAATTAAGCCTGCTATTAGCGATGAGGGTACTGACGAGGCCATTGGCTATAACTGTGTCAAGTTCCGTAATGTAAATTCAGATGGTTCAAACAATGATGTGATTGAGTTTGTTAATTCAGATCTTCCTATTATGCGTGTTGCAGAGGCTTATCTGACATACGCAGAGGCTTCAATTCGCAAGAATGGTGCGGCTGGCAACTCCGATGCCAAGGCAAAACTCGATCTTCTCCGTAGTCGTGCTCATGCTACTCCAAAGAGCACATACACTCTCGACGATGTTTGCGACGAGTGGAGCCGCGAGTTCTGGTTCGAAGGTCGCCGCCGTATGGATTTGGTACGCTTTGGAAAGTTTGGTGGCCAGTCTGACTACAAATGGGAATGGATGGGAGGCGTCTATGAAGGAAGCCAGTTCCCTGCATACATGAACATCTTCCCTCTGCCTGTTAACGAGATTTCAAACAATCCTAACATTAAGCAGAACGAAGGTTATAACTAATTTAATAAAGGACAATAAACATGAAAAAATATATTTTAGCTTCATTGTTTGCCGGTGTCGCTTTCTTCGGACTGACATCGTGTGAGGATGACAGGGATTCAAATCCAACATTGAACACTCCCGAAAGTTTCGTCCTCAATGCGCCAGCCCTTGCCGGCAACATTTACGACCTTGAGAACTCAGATTCTCTCGTGTTCACATGCAAGCAGCCTGACTACGGCTATACTGCAGCAGTTACATATTATATGCAGATTTCGCTAACTGACGTTTGGGAGAACGAGCTTGATGAAGAAGGCAAGGTCGTTGGAAACCCGAAGATGCTGGAATTGGAGAACTATTCCACTTCTGCAAAGTTGAAGGCTAACGCCAAGGATATCAACAAAGCCATCATGCAGATGGGAGGCTATGCCGCTAAGGAAGAAATGCCAGAGACCACACCTCTGTATATAAGGCTCAGGGCAACGTTGGCTTCCGGTTCAACATGCTATTCTAACACCATTCAGACAACAGTAAAGCCATACTTCGCAGTGCTTGTTGCTGCTGATCCTGAATTGTGGTACCTTATTGGAGCTTGTGTCGGTGATGGCTCTTGGGGCTCTGAAATTGGTACTGCCGTTTATCCAATGTCTCCTGTTGAAGGCGGTGACTTTAACGATGAGACAGGTCGTGGTCCTCTTACCTTCACAGGCTACTTCACACCAGACCTTGGCTTCAAGATTGTTCGTGTTCCTGGTGAATGGGCTGACCAGTGGGGTGGTGTCGATGGAAGCATCGACAATCCTAAGAGGAAGGACGACTCTGGTGAAGGTGGTGACTTTAAGGTTCCTGTAGCTGGATACTATCGCATTGACCTCAACACCAACACCAACGAGTTGACGTTCACTGCTCTTGATGAAGATCCGAAGGAGTATTCACAGATGTTGGTTTCCGGTGATTTCAACGGATGGAAAGATGACGTTCAAATGACTCCATGCGACACCTATGATGGTGCTCGTCCACACGTTTGGATGTACGACATCAGTACAACAGATGGTACAGGACTCAAGTTCCTCGTTGACAGTTCTTGGAATCCTAACTGGGGGAACAGCACATTCCCATTCGGTTGGGGTGTTGGCAACGGATCAAATATTCCTGTTGGTGCAGGTGACTACAGAGTAATCTTCAACGATATCACTGGTTACTATCACTTCTTTAACAAGTAATAATTTTCAAAAATTAGAATTATATGAAAAAGTCATTAATATACGGTATGGTTCTTGCGACTGCTCTCATGAGCAGTTGCAAGGGCGACTACGACGACTGGGCAGCTCCGCAGGGCTACGATGCAGAGGAGGCACAGAATGTGTCACTCACAGCTTCCGATGGTGCGACAATCGACATGAACAATGTAACTGGAGAAACAGTCAACCTGTTCTCTACAACTTTTGAAGCACCTGAAGGATTCACTGTTACTGGCTATGAATTGGAAGTTGGAGCTACAGAGGAGGATGTTGACGTTTTGCCTTCTGATGCAAATGGTTCAATAGCTGCCACAGATCTTGTGTCTTTGGTAGAGTCAATCTATGGAAAGGCTCCGGTTGAAAGAACTCTTAAGGCTGCTTCCACCATTTATTTGTCAAAAGACGGCGAATCATTCTATGCTCACTCTAACTTTGTTGATGTCAAGGTTACTCTCATCACACCCGATATTTCACAGAACTATTATCTCGTAGGTGACTTCTGTGGATGGGATGAGGCAAGTATGTTGAAGTTTGAACACAGCGACGTGAATATCTACGACGATCCTGTATTCACAATCAAATTCACTACCACTTACGCCAACCAATATTGGAAGATTATTCCTCAAAAGAATATTGACAATGGCGAATTTGAGGCAAATCCGGGAGTTGTTGGTGTAGCAGTTGATGGTGATGCTTCAATGTCTGGTTTCCTCGTAACTGAAAATGCACAAGCTGGAAAGATTGAGGAGCCAGGAAAATATATCATGACGATAGATATGATGGCTGGTACCTATAGCATAACAAAGCAGCCATTGGAACTCTATATGACCGGCGATAACTACGGCTGGGGTGCTACATGGTTGCCAATGACTCCATGTTACGGCTCTGACGTTGACTATTGGACTATCATATATCTTCACGAGGGTGAGAAGTTCAAGTTTGCTCCACAAGCTGACTGGGGCGGTGACTTTGGTAGTCAGGCTACAGTAAATGATGTTGCTGGAGCAAACATCACTGTTGACGACGATAAAAACCTTGTAGCTGGCAAGGCTGGATGGTATCTTCTCCACATTGTAAATGGCGATGAGCGTAAGGTCAATGTCTATAAGCCTGAGGTTTATTTGATTGGCTCTGTTGCTCCTGTTAATGAATGGTCAGTTAATTCAAGCAACCTCTTCTCTATTCCTGCTGATGAGAACGGTGAGTTCGTTTCTCCCGCATTTGGCAGCGATGGCGAAGTGCGTATGTGTGTGAAGTTTGAGGGCTTCGATTGGTGGATGACAGAGTTCGTTGCTTTCGATGGCAAACTCGAATTCCGAGGTCGTGGTGGCGATCAGGCTCGCGTCAACGTTTCTGCTGGTCAGAAAGCATATATCAACTTTGCAAATGGAACATGTGAGTTCAAGTAAGATGATTCCCCTTCATCATTATTAAATACTCATCATTTATATGGGTGGTGACGGCACTGCTGTCGCCACCCTTTTTCGTGAATAATCCCCCGAAATGTTTGGCAGTTTCATTTTTTCTTCGTAACTTTGCGGCGTGAATTTAGTGGTTTTCAAATTTGAGTTATGACTATGAAGAGTTTATCAAAAGAAGAATGGATAAAGAAGTGCAAACAACTTCTTGAACATAAGAAAGAAATGGAAGAGCGATTTAAGGCTAATGCGGATACTGATATATATGCACTTTATGGAAAAGCCTAAATTATGAACGAGCTTTCATTATCCAGAATTAACGAATTTGCACCATATATAGTAGTAAAAACACCTAATGGTGACTTTTGGTTTTCTACTACATATGGTGTGAATTATAGTGTGGCATTTAATGAGGAATTTGAACTTGGTGGATGTATGGCTTACCAATTTGGCATTTTCAATAAAGACAATCGTCATACTCCTTATGATGCAAATATCCAGGCTACAATTGTTGCCATAATAAATGAGTTCTTTCGTGTTAACCATGATGTTCTACTTTATATTTGCGACAACAAAGATAAACGTGAAGAAGCGCGTAATCGTCTTTTCTTTCGTTGGCTAAAGCAAGAGGATAAAGATGACAAATATTGTTTTGATACTTCATCTGCATTTGTGGAAGGGCAGGAAATCATAGTATCGATTATTGTTGAACGCAATAATCCTCAATTACATGGAATTTTGAAGGAATTCAAAGTTGTATCAAATGTGTTAGGAGATAAGCCGTGAGATTTCATTAATATGATACATCATAATTAAATACTTATCATTTATGGTCGTCATGTAATAAAGTCCATTTTTATCGATAAGACAACAGACTGTCATATACATTAATTAATGCCAAACTATCAGAACTTGACATTATAGGGCGACCTGGAATAAGGTTGTCATCAGAGCATCCTAAAAACAAAAACATCGACAAAAAAGCCGAAAGCATAGTAATATACATCTTTTTCATTATAGTATAGATTAAATAAATATTTGATGGTGCAAAGATAGTAAATAATATAATACACTCCAAGAAAAAACAGCACTATTTTTTTGTGGCGTTTTTTGTCATTAAAAGACAACCGTCTAACAATCAGTTAATTCATGCGGTTTTTACATATTATACATATAGAAAATTTGTGGCGACGGCAATGCTGTCGCCACCCTTTTTCGTGAATTACTTCATGGCGTCACCCGTCACCTTGAAATCGGCAATTTTTTGGTGTATGACAGGTTGAATTATGATTTGGCGATTATTGTGGCTTTGAAGGGGATTGCCTTCTCTTCTTTTCTCGCGTACCTTATTATATATTAATTAATAAAAGGGGACTGTGGACATAAAAAAATTCCCGAAACTGAGGTGACGGGTGACGCTTGTGATGAAATAACGGCAAATACATTTATATGAGTCAGCTGGCTCAAACGCCCATACGAGCTAGCTGAAACAGCTTACTATCCCCCTTCAAAGCCCCTTGTGAGCTGGCTCAAATAGGGATGCGGCGGGAGTGTCACCTGATGACGGGGAAGTGTCACCCCCTTTTTCGTGAATAATCCCCCGAAATGTTTGGCAGTTTCATTTTCATATATATGCCTATAAATACGCCCTTAAAAGTATCTTTCATCGACTTTCCATCGACTTTCCATCGACTTTGCATCGGCTTTGCAACGGAGGATCATTGGAGGAAAATCGAAGCAAAGCTTTGAGATTAAAGAATTATTTATGAATTAAAAATAAAAATCGTCAACCTTCACCTTTTGCCCCGAAAACCAGATGTACAAAGGCTTTCGCGAGGTGAAGGTTGGACGAAAAACCTTCACCCAACCTTCACCTCTTGCCAATCACCAAGTCGGATTGGTAACCTCTTCTACTTGGTTGTAGCCATTAACCTTGACTACATACTCGTATTTGAAATTTTTAACTGCCTTAATGAAATCGTCTTTCAAAATATCAGCTCTCAATATTAAAAAATAATGGTTACTTGCTGTTCTTGCGCTCGATATGTTGCTCGTATTCGGCAATCTCGCGCTCGCCTACGTGAGCAAGACCATAGTGCTCGTCGTGCTGACTGTAGTCGAGACCTACACGCTCACTATACTCAGACACACGCATAGGAATGCAAAGGTCGATGAGCCAGTAGCCTAAGTAGCTCATAACGAATGTATATACAATCACCATCACTACGGCAAGGAGATGGTAGAGGAACACAATGAATCCTTCGGTAGTGCCGGATACAAGACCCTCGTGGATGAAGATACCGGTGAGAACTGTACCAAAGATACCACCTGTACCGTGAGTGGGGAACACGTCGAGGGCATCGTCGATACGCGATTGACTGCGCCAATATACTGCAGAGTTGCAGATAATCGTGATGACAAATGAAATGAAGATACTCTCACCAACTGTAACATATCCAGCAGAGGGGGTGATGGCTACAAGACCTACAACACATCCTACGGCAGCGCCCATGGCAGAGGGCTTGCGACCACGCAGACAGTCGAAGAAAATCCATGTCATCATAGCTGTGGCAGAGGCGGTGTTGGTGTTGAGGAATGCCTTGACGGCTGTGCCATCGGCATGCAGCGAACTACCGGCATTGAATCCAAACCAGCCAAGCCAGAGCAGTGCGGCTCCGAGAAGAACAAACGGAATGTTGGCCGGTTCGCTATTGCGTGTAGAGGCTTTTCTCCTGCCGAGGAAGATGGCACCGGCAAGGGCGGCCACTCCCGAAGAGGCATGAACAACGATACCACCGGCGAAATCGACAACTCCCCATTTGAGGAAGAGTCCGTCGGGATGCCATGTCATGTGGGCTAGCGGACAATATATCACCACGAAGAAGAAAATCATAAAGAACATATAGCCAGAGAAGCGTACACGCTCGGCAAATGATCCGGTGATAAGTGATGGAGTGATGATGGCAAACTTCATCTGAAAGAGTGCGAAGAGAGCCAATGGAATAGTGGCTCCACCAAGAATCTTGCCAGTGGGAGTGGTATATACCTCACCGCCAACATTGTTGAACATCAAGAAGGTGGTGGGGTCGCCAATCACTCCGCCAATGTCGTCGCCAAAGCAGAGCGAGAATCCAAATACCACCCAAAGCACCGAGATGATACCCATGGCTATAAAGCTCTGGAGCATTGTGGATATGACGTTCTTGGCTCCTACCATTCCTCCGTAGAAGAACGAGAGTCCAGGTGTCATCATCAGTACGAAGATGGTGGCAGTTATCAACCATGCCACGTCAGCGGCATCTATCTTTGAAAAGTCACAGTCGAATGACGGTTCGGGGGCAAATATGCCCGCAATGGCAATTATCACCATTGCCGTCATGAGTATTATCCAACGTTTTTTCATTTTTACCTTTTTTTTTGTAGTGTGGGGGTAGGTGGTGTAGGTGGTGTAGGTGGTGTAGGTGATGTAGGGGCTACTTCACATACGCATCATCGTGAACACCGGCTACGGCGCGACCGCTAGGGTCGTTGAGATTCTTGAACGAGGCATCCCATGCAAGGGCCTCGGCTGTAGAGCATGCCACTGAGGGAACGCTCGGTACGGTGAGGGCGGCTGAGTCGCTTGGGAAATGCTCGGCAAAGATGGAGCGATAATAGTATTCCTCCTTGTTGCGTGGAGGATTGATGGGGAATCGCTCGGCAGCATGAGCCATCTGCTCGTCGCTCACCTGGTCGGCAGTAATCTGCTTGAGTGTGTCAATCCATGAATATCCCACACCGTCGCTGAACTGCTCCTTCTGTCGCCAAGCAACAGCCTCGGGGAGCATGTCGGCAAATGCCTCGCGCACAATCTTCTTCTCTATGGTCTTTCCTGGACACATCTTCGCCTCGGGATTAGTGCGCATGGCAACATCGAGGAATTCCTTGTCGAGGAACGGTACGCGGCCCTCAACACCCCAAGCCGAAAGGCTCTTGTTGGCGCGAAGACAGTCGTAGAGATAGAGTTTTGATAACTTGCGTACTGTCTCTTCATGGAATGCCTTCGCGTCAGGAGCCTTGTGGAAATAGAGATAACCTCCAAAGACCTCGTCGGCACCCTCACCCGAAAGTACCATCTTGATTCCCATCGACTTGATTACGCGGGCAAGAAGATACATCGGGGTTGAGGCACGGACAGTCGTTACGTCATAAGTCTCAATGAAGTAGATGACGTCGCGTATGGCGTCAAGTCCTTCCTGTATGGTATAGTTGATTTCATGATGAACGGTACCGATATGATCGGCCACCATTCTTGCCTTGGCAAGGTCGGGAGCACCCTTTAGTCCTACTGCAAATGAGTGGAGTCGGGGCCACCATGCCTTCGAAGCACTGTCGTCTTCAATTCTATGCTCCGAGAATTTTTCGGCTATTGCACTGATTACTGATGAGTCGAGACCGCCAGAAAGCAGTACACCGTATGGTACATCGCTCATCAGTTGGCGCTTCACAGCGCCTTCAAGTGCATCATGTATATCCTGAACACTTGCGCCATTGTCCTTGACTGCATCATACTGCATCCAGTCGCGGGTGTAATAGCGCTTCATCTTACCTTCGCGACTCGAATAGTAGTGTCCCGGCAGGAACACCTCATATCGGTCGCAGTTACCTTCGAGGGCTTTCATTTCGCTTGCGACATAGACCTTTCCGTCTGCGTCGTATCCTATATATAGAGGTATCACGCCAATGGGATCACGTGCGATGAGAAATTCATCTTTCTCGGCATCGTAGAGTGCAAAGGCGAAAATACCGCTAAGGTCTTCCAGGAAATCGATTCCTTTATCACGGTACAAGGCGAGGATTACCTCGCAGTCGCTGCCAGTTTGAAACTGATACTTGTCGGCATATTGCTTGCGTAAATCCTGGTGATTGTATATCTCACCATTTACAGCCAACACTTGTTTCATGTCGGGACTGAACAAAGGTTGCTTACCTGATTCAGGATCGACGATAGAGAGACGTTCGTGGCAGAGGATAGCAGAACCGCCATTGTATATACCGCTCCAGTCGGGACCGCGGTGGCGGATTTTCTGACTCATACGCAATGCCTTTTGTCTCAGTTCAGGAGTTTGCTCCTGAATGTTGAAAATTGATACAATTCCACACATAGTATTATTTTTCTTTTTTATGTTTGATGTTTGCTATTTGTTTTTAAATTGAAGGTTGAAGATTGAATTGCTGCGCTACCCAATGCGCAGCAATTCAACTTTCAGCTTTCAATCTTCAATCTTCTATTTAGTTGAAGCAGCTCTCTCCATGCTCATAGATGTCGAGACCCTCTTCCTCAATTCTCTTGTCAACTCTCAGACCAGCAATCTTCTTGATACCGAAGAACAATATAATACCTGCAATGGCAGCCCATGCGTCGATGGCGAGGATACCAAGGCACTGTGCACCGAAGAATCCGAATCCACCTCCGTAAAGAGCACCGCCGTCGAGGGCGAACAGACCGGTGAGGATTGTTCCGAGAATACCGCAGACACCATGTACTGAACTTGCACCGACAGGGTCGTCAATGTGAAGTTTGGTGTCGATGAACTCGATAGAGAATACCAATACAATACCAGCTGCGAGTCCGATGATAGCTGCTCCGAGAGGACTAACGAGGTCGCATCCGGCTGTGATGGCTACAAGACCGGCAAGAACACCATTCAATGTGAGAGAGAATGACGGTTTGCCATACTTGATCCATGATGTGAACATAGTTCCGATACCACCTGCTGCAGCTGCAAGGTTGGTGGTGAGGAATACATGTGAGATAGCTGTGCGGTTGACCTCACCAGAAGCTGCAAGCTGAGAACCGGGGTTGAATCCGAACCAACCGAACCAGAGGATGAATACACCCAAGGCAGCTGCCATCAGGTTGTGACCGGGAATGGCACGGCTGTTGCCGTTCTTGTCATATTTGCCAATACGTGGACCAAGGGCAATGGCACCGATGAATGCCAATACACCACCTACGCTGTGCACAATGGCTGAACCTGCAAAGTCGTGGAATGTGGCACCGAAGGTACTCATCATGAATGAACCCTCATCGCCGTTCATTAGCCAACCGCCTCCCCATGTCCAGTGACCTGAGATAGGATAAATCAGCAATGAGATGAACACTGAATAGATACAATACATAGAGAACTTTGTGCGCTCTGCCATGGCTCCAGACACGATTGTGGCTGCTGTGGCACAGAATACAGTCTGGAAAATCAAGAATCCTTCTACAGGCAGATCACTCTCATAGAATGAGAAATCGCCGAAATGTGGCATTCCGATAAATCCTTCTCCGTTGCTGCCGAACATAAATCCGAAACCAAGCAACCAGAACAATATAGATCCGAACATAAAATCTACAAAGTTCTTGAACAAAATGTTTGCCGTATTCTTGCTACGTGTAAAACCAGCCTCACAAAGGGCGAAACCGGGCTGCATGAAGAATACCAGCATCGCTGCAAGCAGCATCCATACGGTATCCACTGACAGTGACAAATCTGCCACAGGGTCTGTTGCTAAAAATATACTTGTCATAATCTTGTTCCTTTCTCTCTTTTAAATTTGTGCTTTCTCGTGTTGTCTTTCTTTAATCTTTCAATTTTTCAATCTACTTCTCCTGCTCGGCGTTGTAAAGCGCAATATCGCCGCGCTCTGCTGTCCTGATACGTACTGCATCCTCAATTGGGATGATGAAGATACGACCGTCTCCCACCTCGCCGGTGTGGGCGGCCTGCTGGATCGCACTCACTGTCTTCTCAACATTCTTGTCGCGAACCACTACATTAACGAGAACGCGCTCGATACAACTGGTATCGTACATCACGCCACGGTATATCCTGGCCTGGCGCATCTTTCCTTCACCACGTACATCATAGTAAGAAAACCACTCGATGTCGGCGGCAAGCAATGCTTCCTTTACATCCTCGAACTTTGTCTTACGGATGATAGCTTCAATCTTTTTCATGTTTACCTCTCCTAATTTTAATTTATTGAATCTGACATTTTGTTATATTTCGGGTGCAAAATTACTGCTTTTTGATAGAATATGCAAGTAAATTGCGACATAACGACAAATAAATTGCTTGATTCTTATCTTTTAATTCTTTAAATACGGATTGTGCTTACGATTTGTAATATGAAGTTACGAATTTGTGACAATTTGTTATTTTGATTAAAAAGTTTGCATAAAAAGAGATAAAAACTATTGCAAATACTAACAAAATGTTGTAACTTTGCACCCGAAAGATAACAAAAGAGTATTCAAACAAGAAAAAGAATAGCAAAATGACAGAGACAGTAAGGTTCACAAAGATGCATGGAGCTGGTAATGATTATATATATGTAAATACATTATTATATAATATAAAAGATCCGGCAGCGGCAGCAATTCAATGGAGTGCTCCGCATACAGGTATCGGCAGTGACGGACTAGTACTGATAGATGAGGCGAGGATACCAGAGGCTGACTATTCGATGCGTATCTTCAATGCCGATGGAAGTGAGGCAATGATGTGTGGCAACGCATCTCGATGCATAGGCAAATATCTATACGAGAAAGGTTTGACCGACAAGACGCAGATACGCTTGTTGACTCTCTCGGGAATAAAGATACTTAACCTCCATCTCGACGCAACCGGCAAGACGGTGGAGAGTGTTACGGTTGACATGCTTGAACCGGTAACAAAAAACAAGGCACAGCTTTCAACAGACGACGGTTCGTTGACTGAAGGACTGGTGGAGGCCGACGATAAAGAGTTCAGAGGAACATTCGTGTCGATGGGAAATCCCCATTTCGTGATCTTTGTTGATGATATCAGTGAGATTGACGTGGCACGATATGGTAAGATATTGGAATACGACCCGCTCTTTCCCGAGCGCTGCAACATTGAGTTTGCAGAAGTTCTTCCCTCGGGCGCTATTCGCACGAGAGTGTGGGAGAGAGGTAGTGGAATAACGATGGCATGCGGCACAGGAGCTTGTGCAACGGCAGTGGCTGCTGCCATAACGGGCAGGGCATCGTGCGAGAGTGACATCGTAATGGATGGCGGAACACTCCATATTGAGTGGAGCGAGAAAGATGGTCATGTTTATATGACCGGTCCGGCGGCATTCGCATTTGAGGGAGAGGTTGCTCTTCCGGAGAAATAGGCAAAACTTCAACAATCAATAATAAGAGAAAAAATATTATGGCATTAGTAAATGAACATTTCCTGAAGCTGCCGAACAATTATTTGTTCGCAGACATCGCAAAGAAAGTGAACGCCTTCAAGGTGTCACATCCCAAGGCAGAGGTGATAAGTCTTGGTATCGGCGACGTTACCCAACCGCTTTGCCCCGCAGTGATAGAGGCTATGCACAAGGCTGTAGATGAAATGGCAAGCAAGGACTCATTCCGAGGATATGGTCCGGAGCAAGGTTATCAATTTCTGCGTGATGCTATCGTAAAGAACGATTTCGTTGCACGCGGCATTCATCTTGAGCCAAGTGAGATATTCGTTAATGACGGTGCCAAGAGTGATACCGGTAATTTCCAGGAATTGGTGAGATGGGATAACAGTATTGGAGTAACCGACCCGATCTACCCTGTGTATATCGACTCTAACGTGATGATAGGACGTGCGGGAGAGTTGGGTGAGGACGGCAAATGGAGCAACGTGACTTACATGCCGTGTTCCGCCGAGAATAATTTCACTCCGGCATTGCCCGACAAGAGGGTGGATGTTATCTATCTGTGTTATCCCAATAACCCCACGGGAACGGTGATTACACGCGACGAACTGAGAAAGTGGGTAAACTATGCCATTAAGAACGATGCACTCATTTTCTATGATGCAGCCTATGAGGCTTATATCCAGGACGAGGATATTCCTCATTCTATTTATGAGATAAAGGGTGCGAGAAAGGTGGCGGTGGAATTCCATAGTTTCTCAAAGACCGCTGGATTCACTGGTATAAGATGCGGATATACAGTAGTGCCCAAAGAACTGACTGTTGCCACCCTCAGCGGTGAGCGCGTTCCGCTCAATCACCTTTGGAACCGTCGCCAGTGCACAAAGTTCAATGGTACGAGCTACATTAGTCAGCGTGCTGCCGAGGCTATCTATACTCCCGAGGGTAAGGAGCAGATCAAGGCAACCATCGACTACTACATGAACAATGCCCGCACGATGTACAACACCCTCACCGAACTTGGTCTTGAGGTGTATGGCGGTCGCAACGCTCCTTATATTTGGGTGAAGACTCCCAATGGTATGGGTAGTTGGAAGTTCTTCGAGCAGATGCTCTATGAGGCACATGTGGTATGTACTCCAGGTGTGGGATTCGGTCCAAGCGGAGAAGGATATATCCGACTCACTGCCTTCGGAGAAGCAGAAGACTGCAAGGAGGCAATGGAAAGACTGAAGAAATGGCTTTCTTAAATTGAAAATTGAAGATTTAAGATTGAAAATTAGAGAGGATAATAATAATACAAACACAAATTTTAAAAAAAAAGAAAGGGAAAGATTATGAAAAATGTAAAAAGATTGGCTCTCGCCGCTATTATGCTGATATCGGGAGCATCAGTGATGACAGCACAGGACAAGGTAGAGGCAACAGTTGCTGCCGACGTTGTAAATGATTACATCTGGCGTGGTACTGATTGCGGTGATGCCGCTTTCCAGCCTACTCTCGGTCTTAGCTACAAAGGTCTGTCGCTTACAGGATGGGGAAGTGTAGGTATCGTAAATAGTGATGATACCAAGGAGTTCGACCTCACTCTCGCTTATTCTACAGGTGGATTCAATATCGGTATTACCGACTACTGGTTTAGTGCCGGTGGCGATCCTGAAGGACGTTACTTCAAGTACAATGCCCACTCAACCAATCATGTGTTCGAGGCAAACATCGGTTATGATTTCGGTCCTGTAGCACTGCAGTGGTTCACCAACTTCTCTGGTAATGACTATAAGGCTGACGGAAAGCGTGCTTATTCATCATACGTAGAAGTGTCAGCACCATTCAAACTCGGTGGTCTTGACTGGAATGCAGCTGTTGGCGCTGTTCCTTTTGAGGATTCAGGTGTATATGGCGCATGTGATAAGTTTGCTGTAACCAACGTTTCGCTCAAGGCTACAAAAGACCTTAAGATTACCGACTCATTCTCTCTGCCGGTTTTCGCCCAGGTTGTAGGCAACCCGCATGACCAGAAGGCTTATCTCGTATGTGGATTCACATTGATTCCGTAATAAGTTAAAAAAATAGATAATAATATTAATAATATAAACTTTCAAAACAATGGCAAATTTAAGATTTCAGGTTGTAGAGGAGGCATTTAAGAAGAGTCCCCTCGCCGTAGAGGCACCGAAGGAACGCCCCTATGAGTATTTCGGAAAGTATGTTTTCAATCGTGAGAAGATGTACAAGTATCTCCCGAAGGATGTTTATGAAAAGCTTGTTGACGTTATCGACAATGGCTCACGTCTTGACCGTTCTATCGCTGATGCAGTAGCAGCTGGTATCAAGCAGTGGGCTGTTGAGAATGGCGTAACCCACTATACTCACTGGTTCCAGCCTCTTACCGAGGGTACTGCCGAGAAGCACGACTCATTCATCGAGCATGATTTCAAGGGTGGTATGGTAGAGGAGTTCAGCGGCAAACTGCTCGTTCAGCAGGAGCCTGACGCTTCTTCGTTCCCCTCTGGAGGTATCCGCAATACTTTCGAGGCTCGCGGTTACTCAGCTTGGGATCCAACATCGCCAGTATTTATCATCGACGACACTCTCTGTATCCCCACCATCTTCATCTCATATACAGGTGAGGCACTTGACTATAAGGCTCCTCTGCTTCGCACTCTGCATGCTGTGAATGTGGCTGCTACTGATGTGTGCAAGTATTTCTATGATGATGTTAAGAAGGTGCAGAGCAACCTCGGTTGGGAGCAGGAGTACTTCCTCGTTGACGAGGGTCTCTATTCAACTCGTCCCGACCTCCTTCTCACTGGTCGTACACTGATGGGTCACGACTCAGCAAAGAACCAGCAGATGGAAGACCACTATTTCGGTACTATTCCAGATCGTGTTCAGGCCTTCATGAAGGATCTTGAGATTCGTGCACTCGAACTTGGTATTCCTTGCAAGACTCGCCACAACGAGGTTGCCCCCAACCAGTTTGAGCTTGCTCCTATCTTCGAGGAGACCAACCTTGCCGTCGATCACAACATGCTCCTTATGTCACTGATGAAGAAGGTGGCTCGCAAGCATGGATTCCGCGCCCTTCTCCACGAGAAGCCATTCGCAGGTATCAACGGTTCGGGTAAGCACAACAACTGGAGTCTTTCTACCGATACCGGTGTCCTGCTCCACGCTCCTGGCAAGACTCCCGAGGATAACCTCCGCTTTGTAACATTCATCGTAGAGACTCTGATGGGTGTATATCGCCACAACGGTCTGCTCAAGGCTTCAATCATGAGCGCTACCAATGCTCATCGTCTGGGTGCTAACGAGGCTCCTCCCGCAATCATCTCGTCGTTCCTCGGCAAGCAGCTTACTGAACTGCTCGACCACATCGAGGCTTCCGACACTGACGAGCTCTTTGCAATGGCAGGTAAGAAGGGTATGAAGATGGATATCCCTGAAATTCCTGAGCTGCTCATCGATAACACCGATCGTAACCGTACATCTCCGTTCGCGTTCACCGGTAACCGCTTCGAGTTCCGTGCTGTAGGTTCTGAGGCCAACTGTGCTTCAGCAATGACAGCCCTCAACGCCGCTGTGGCAGAGGCACTTGTTGACTTCAAGGCTCGTGTTGACGCTGAAATAGCTGCCGGTAAGGACAAGACAAAGGCTATCGTTGACATTCTCCGCGAGGACATCAAGACCTGTAAGCCTATCCGCTTCGATGGCAACGGATATAGCGACGAGTGGGTTGTGGAGGCTACAAAGCGTGGTCTCGATGTAGAGAAGAGCTGCCCGGTTATCTTCGAGCGTTATCTCGACGAGTCAAGCATCAAGATGTTCGAGAGTCTCGGTATCATGTCGAAGAAGGAACTTGAGGCCCGCAACGAGGTTAAGTGGGAGACATATACAAAGAAGATTCAGATTGAGGCACGTGTTATGGGCGACCTCTCGATGAACCATGTTATTCCTATCGCCACCCACTATCAGTCAATGCTGGTTAAGAACGTTCTGAACATGCGCAGCATCTATCCCGCAGAAAAGGCCGACAAACTCTCTGAGCGTAACTTCAAGCTCATCGAGGAAATCGCCGAGCGCACTCAGACTATCGAGCGTGGTGTTGAGGAACTGATTAACGCACGCAAGGTGGCCAACAAGATTGAGAGTGAGCACGATAAGGCTATCGCATATCATGACACAGTGGCTACGAAGATGGAAGAGATCCGCTATCAGATTGACAAACTCGAACTTATCGTCGAGGATGATCTGTGGACATTGCCGAAGTATCGTGAACTGCTGTTCATAAGATAAGTTCTATTTAAGCCAACTTTGTTGACTAAGAAATATTACACGCAGACAATCTATTTCTTTTTTTGGTTGTTTGAAGTTTGCGGCGGGGAATGGCTGTGAAGCTGTTTCCCGCTATTATTGTTTTTCAACGGATGGACAAGCTTTTTATTAATACTATTTTAGCAAATATCAGCGTTTTCCTGAAAAAATCTTTGTCAAATGAAAAATTATATGTATCTTTGTGCCGATAAAAAACCAAAAGTATGAAAAAATATCTAATTTCATTATTTGTTCTTGTGACATCTATTCCTTCGATGGCACAGGACAAGAATAGCCGATTATTAGGGGCGGATATATCAATGTTACCCAAGTATGAGGAGAGAGGCTCAGTATTCCGTGATTCCCAAGGAAAAGAGGTAAAACCATTGGAGTTCTTCAAGCAAAGCGGATGGAATGCAGCCCGCGTGCGCCTCTTCGTAAACCCTGACAAAGCTCCCGAGCAAGGTAAGGGCGAGGGCGTTTGCCAAGATATTCCATACGTGGCAAAGTTTGGCAAGCAGATTAAGGACGCTGGAATGCAGTTTATGCTTGATTTCCATTATTCTGATACATGGGCAGATCCTGGTAAGCAGTTTATTCCGGCTGATTGGACCGACCATTCGGTCGATGCCTTGTGCAGTGAAATATACAAGCATACAGTTGAGGCTCTCAAGGCTATGAAGAAGGCAGGTGCAGAGCCCGAATTGATACAGGTGGGCAATGAGATTACCAACGGAATGTTATGGCCTGTGGGTAAGATCAATCATAATAACGAGGATGATTGGTCGATACTATGCCGTATGGTGTCAAGTGGAACCAAGGCATGCCGTGAGCAGTGTCCCAAGGCACGCATCATTATCCATACCGAGAAAGCTGGCGACTGGGGAATCACCAAGCGCTTTTATGAGGAGTTGCGCAAGCATGGCAACGACTACGACATCATCGGACTCAGCTATTATCCCATGTGGCATCGTAACGTAGGTGTGCTTTCTGCCACTCTTGATTCCCTTCAGACTTTCTTCCCGGAAAAAGAGGTGATGATTGTGGAGACTGCCTCGTATTATTCTCACGATAATGATAAATGGTCGAAGCCCGATTCTTATTCAGAGTTCTATCCTATATCTATCGACGGACAGACGATGTTCACCAAGGAACTTGTGGCTGAATTACGTCGCCATCCCAATGTCACAGGACTATTCTGGTGGTTTGCCGAGGAGAATGCCTCTGGCGGTGATGTCACCAAGGGGTGGCTCAATCGTGGTCTGTTTGACAATCACACCGGCCGCGCATTACCCGCATTTTATGAATTTAATAAATATCTAATCAAATGAAGAAAACCTTATTATTGATTGTTGCGGCAATGATGAGCATTGCCACATTTGCAAAGAAGGACACCCCGGTAGATAAGTGGGGACAGTTGCAGGTGAAGGGCGCACAATTGTGCGACCAGAACGGAAAACCTGTTGTGCTGCGAGGTGCCAGTCTCGGATGGCACAACCTTTGGCCTCGCTTCTATAATCCAGGTGCAGTAAAATGGCTTTCAGAGGATTGGAATGCCACAGTGGTGCGTGCAGCCATGGGTATAATGATCGAGGACAACTATCTCGAAAACCCACAGTTTGCCCTACAGTGCATCGAACCGGTAGTGAAGGCTGCCATCAAGCAGGGTGTGTATGTCATCATCGATTGGCATTCGCATAATCTGCTCAAGGACGAGGCTGTGAAGTTCTTTGGCGAGATGGCACAGACCTACGGCAATTATCCCAACGTAATATACGAAATATACAATGAACCTGTTGAGGATTCATGGGAATCGCTCAAGGACTATGCTGCGGCAGTGATAGGTGAGATACGCAAGTATGATGCCGACAATGTTGTTCTCGTAGGTTGTCCCCATTGGGATCAGGACATACACATTGTGGCGGAAAGTCCGCTCAAGGGTTTCGACAACGTGATGTACACCGTTCATTTCTATGCTGCCACCCACAAGCAGTATCTGCGCGACCGAGTTGAGGCTGCTGTGTCAAAAGGTATTCCTGTTTTCGTTTCCGAGTGTGCTTCGATGGATGCCTCTGGTGATGGTAAGATTGATGAGGGCGAGTGGGGCGCATGGATTCAGATGATGGAAAAGCAGAAAATCAGTTGGGTGTGCTGGTCTGTTAGTGACAAGAACGAGACTTGCTCCATGCTTCTTCCTCGTGCAAAGGCTACAGGCGACTGGACCGTTGACCTCATCAAGCCATGGGGAAAGATTGTAAGGCGCGACCTTCAGAAATACAACAAGTAACTCATCTTTAGGGATTTTTTACCACAGAGGGCTGCGCAATCGTTTGCGCAGCCTTAATCATATCTTTAACAACCATTTAACTATCCCATCCAAGGATTTTTACTACTTTTGCGCAAAATTCAATAAGTAAAATCCTAAATATGAAGAAATTATTTACACTCGTTGCCGCAGCGCTATCTTCGTTAGCAATGATGGCTCAGGGTTGGCCCGCCGACTATAAGGGCGTTATGTTGCAAGGTTTTTCTTGGGACTCCTATGTTGATACACAATGGGATAACTTGCGTAGTCAGGCTGATGAATTGTCTCAGTTTTTCAGTTTGATATGGGTGCCCAATTCCGCTAATTGTAATAATGGTTATAATAATATGGGATATATGCCTGTATATTATTACGACCAGAATTCCAGTTTCGGAACAGAAAAGCAGTTGCGCTCAATGATTTCCACTTTTAATGAAAAAGGAGTTGGAATGATTGCAGATGTTGTAGTTAATCACCGTAATAATCTTGGTGTCAATGGATCGTGGGTGGATTATCCAGTTGAGACATATAAAGGTCAGGAGTGGACTATGTATCCCTCGGATATTTGTGCCAACGATGATGGTGGTAACACAAAGGTATGGGCTGATAAAAATGGAGTAAAACTTAGTAACAATAATGATACGGGCCAAGACTGGTCAGGTTGTCGAGATCTCGACCATAATAGCGAGAATGTACAGAAGAACATCATCAACTATCTTAAATTCCTTAAAAATGACCTTGAATACGTTGGCTATAGATATGATATGGTGAAAGGTTATTCTTCGTCATTCACAGGCAAGTATAATTCGGAAACAAAACCCAAATTCTCCGTTGGAGAATATTGGGATGGCAATGCATCTCTTGTCAAGAATTGGATTAATGGCACAAAGGTGAATGATGAGATACAGAGTGCAGCCTTCGACTTTGCTTTCCGCTATTCAGTGCGTGATGCATGTAATAATGGTGTATGGAGCAATCTCGGAAAAGAGAACGGTAAGGATAGGGTGACAGGTATAACAATAGACAATGGGGAGTATGCCCGTTATGCCGTAACATTCATTGAGAATCACGACACCCAGTATCGTAGTGCCTCTGAGCCGCTCGATCCGATCAAGAAGAATATCATGGCAGGCAATGCCTATCTTCTAACTTCTCCCGGCACTCCATGCGTATTCCTTCCTCATTGGAAACAATATAAGAGTGAAATAAAGCAACTCATTTATATCCGCCAACTCGCAGGTATCTCCAATACAAGTAAGATGTATCAGATGGCAAGCAGCACAGCTTATTATGTGGCTAAGACTATGGGAGAGTCAGACCGCTTCACTATGTTCATTGGTGGTTCTAACGATGCTTATACTGTGAATGATGCGACATTGGTGGCAAGTGGTGAAAATTATAAGGTTTATCTCAGCAACAACACCGAGACTGCATGGGCGAGTGTTCCAACAGGCGATTATCCCGAGGAATTTGAAGTTACTCTGACGGCAGTTAGTGCTTCAGATGGGGCTAAACTCGTTTATACAACGGATGGTTCTGATCCCACTGCTTCTAGCCAGTCTGTTACAAATGGAACGACTCTTAAGGTTAGTGCCGACATTGTGCTCAAAGTTGGTCTCTTGGTAGATGGTGCAGTGAAGGGCATAATTACCCGTAATTATACCATAAAGCCTTTCGAGCCTCACACAGCTACAGTGTATGTTAAGGATCCTCAGTGGGATGATATTTATTTCTATGCTTGGGCAAATGATGAAAAGGGCACGCAATTGCTTGGTGTATGGCCTGGAACAAAGCAGACAGAAAAGAAGACTATTGATGGAACAGAATGGTATTGTTATTCATTTGATATAAATACTGCTGATTATAGTTTTAATATTATCTTTAATCAAGGTAGTAATAAAGACCAGACAGTTGACATCGGTCCGATAACGTCTGACAAGTATTATGAGATTGCAGAGAAGTCGAATGGCAAATATACCGTAACGGATGTTACAGAATCAATGACATCGGGTATCTCCGGCATAATCGCTGACGCTCCTCTTGGCAATGCCCCCATCAAGGTGTTTACGTTAACAGGTATGGAGCTCCGCAGATGTGCGGCTGGTACTACGATTGCTGATGCAGTCAAGGGATTGCCCAATGGTATTTATATTGTCGGCAGTCGCAAGATAGTTGTAAATCAGTAGGTTGGATATTCTGTGTGCGCAAACGTTTGCGCACACAGTTTCGCACTTTTATGCAAAAAAAATTGCGAGGGAGCGAAAAAAGTCGTACCTTTGCATCGTCAAAAGACAAAGAGTTGTCATTAGACAATGAAAGATTGATATTTATTTAGACGTTATTTACATAAAA
>OBLI01001333.1_pt1 | contig 24431 bp, 22 predicted proteins | sample 1519701 | NCBI WGS metagenome assembly OBLI01 (sample SAMEA3663005, study PRJEB22513) | pig gut metagenome | biome: pig gut; feature: pig-associated habitat; material: faeces | place: France | collected 2012
CGATGCCGTAACTCTGAAAAAACATCCGGTCATTGAAATCATTCCAAATCCGTCAGTTTGCGAATATCTACTGCTAATTTTCGAATCGTATTTTATAATCCGGTATCGTCCGTTTTTGAACCCCTATCTGATCCCAACAAACCCTAATTTGCCGGAACATCCTTGATGGAGAAGCTGATTCTTCCCATCTTGTCCTTACCAAGACATACAACCTTAACCTTGTCACCAAGAGTAAGAACATCCTCAACATGGTTGATTCTTTCTTTTGCAATCTTAGAGATATGAACCATTCCCTCCTTCCCAGGAGCAAATTCGATAAATGCACCGAATTCCTTGATGCTTACAACAGTACCTGTAAAGATCTGGCCTTCCTGGAAATCCGTTGTAATAATCTTGATCATATCGATTGCCTTAGCGATTGCGTCCTTATCTGTACCACATACAGATACAGCGCCATCATCTGTAATATCGATCTTAACACCGGTACGGGCGATAATCTCGTTGATTGTCTTACCCTTCTGTCCGACAACATCACCGATCTTGTTTGGATCAATTGTAATCTGCTCAATCTTTGGAGCCCACTCGTTAACTTCCTTACGAGGCTCGGCAATTGCCTTGCTCATAACTTCATCCATAATATAGACTCTTGCCTCTCTTGTACGAGCAATTGCTTCCTCTACGATTGGACGAGTCAGTCCGTGAATCTTGATATCCATCTGGATTGCAGTAATTCCGTCATGTGTACCGGTTACCTTGAAATCCATATCTCCGAAGAAGTCCTCAAGACCCTGAATATCGGTAAGAACAATATAATCATCATCGGTATCTCCGGTAACAAGACCGCAGGAGATACCGGCAACCATCTTCTTGATTGGAACTCCGGCAGCCATAAGTGACATACATGATGCACAGGTAGATGCCATAGAAGTAGATCCGTTTGACTCAAATGTCTCGGATACGGCACGAATTGCATATGGGAACTCCTCTGCAGAAGGAAGTACCGGAACTAATGCTCGCTCAGCCAATGCTCCATGTCCAATCTCACGACGTCCAGGTCCGCGGCTAGGCTTTGTCTCTCCAACGGAGTATGACGGGAAGTTGTAATGATGCATATATCTCTTTGTTGTAACATTCTCATCTAAGCCGTCAATCTTCTGAACTTCAGATAACGGAGCAAGTGTAACCACATCGCAGATCTGTGTCTGTCCACGCGTAAACATTGCAGAACCATGTACTCTAGGAATCAGATCAACCTCTGCAGCAAGCGGACGGATCTGATCGATCGCACGTCCGTCCGGACGCTTGTGATCCTTTAAGATCATCTTACGAACAGTCTTCTTCTGATACTGGTATACAGCCTCACCAAGTAATGCCAGCCACTCCTCATTCTCTGCGAAAGCTTCTTCGAACTTCTCTGTAATCTGGCGGATGTTCTCCTCTCTTACCTGCTTCTCATCGGTAAATACAGCCTCTTCCATCTGCTCAGGAGTAACGATCTCACGCATAGCTGCAAACATTTCCTCAGGAATTGCACAGCTTGTATACTCATGCTTCGGCTTGCCGACTTCCTCACGGATCTTATTGATAAAAGCGATAATTGTCTGGTTTACTTCGTGGCACTTATAAATTGCCTCGATCATCTTTGCTTCCGGAATCTCGTTGGCTCCGGCTTCGATCATGATAACCTTTGTAGCAGTTGACGCAACGGTCAGCTTCAGATCTCCTTCATCCCAGTCTTTCTGTGATGGATTAACAATGAATTCACCATTTTTCATACCCATCTGCGTCATAGCGCATGGTCCGTCAAACGGAATATCAGAAATTGTTGTGGAAAGTGCTGCACCGATCATAGCAACCAACTCCGGACGACACTCCGGATCTACTGACATTACCATATTGTTCAGAGTAACATCGTTACGATAATCCTTCGGGAATAAAGGTCTCATCGGGCGGTCAATGACACGTGCTGTAAGAATAGAATTCTCAGATGCCTTACCCTCACGCTTATTAAATCCTCCCGGAATCTTTCCTACGGAATACATCTTCTCCTCAAACTCAACACTGAGCGGGAAAAAATCAATACCATCTCTAGGCTTGTCTGAAGCAGTAGCTGTCGATAAAACTGTTGTCTCACCATACTTTAACAGTGCTGCACCGTTTGCCTGTGCGCACACTCTTCCGATATCTACGGTAAGAGTTCTTCCGGCAAGTTCCATTGAATAACTTTTGTACATGTTCTCTCTCCTTATAAATAATTCTCGTCTGATCTGCAGAACCCCGAAACTACTGAACAACGCATAGTCCCCTATGCACTCTTCAGTGGTCCCGGTAAAAAGTTCTGCAACAAAAAGAAGAGCGGAATATAGCACTCCGCTCTTGAATTACAATTATTTTCTGAGACCTAAACGCTCGATTAAAGAACGATATCTCTCAATATCGATTTCCTTTAAGTAAGATAATAATCCACGTCTCTGACCGATCATCTTAAGCATACCTCTTCTTGAGTGGTGATCCTTAGGATTCTCTTTCAGATGCTCAGTGAGCTCCTGGATTCTGGCTGTTAAGATAGCAACCTGAACCTCTGGTGAACCAGTATCATTTGGTGTTCTGCCGTACTCAGCGATAATTGCCTGTTTCTTTTCTTTTGCGATCATTTTATGATCCTCCTTAAATTTTATTATACCCGATAATCAGCAGAAGGTCGGAGTGTCCATCTACCGAATATGGGCTAAACCATACTAAAATAATATAGCATATGTCCCAGTGGTTTGTAAACAATTTTTTAATTTAAATATCTCACTACACATACCGGTGTGCGGTAAAAAGCATTTGAAATCTTAATTCCGGTTCTTGGGTTACTTGCATGAACAACCTGTCCGTTTCCGATATAGATTGCAACATGGTTAATGCCATCACCGTTACTATAGAAAAACAAATCTCCTGGCTTTGCTTCCGAAGAGCTTACCCTTGTTCCGTATCCCGGTTGGGAAGCCGCATGATGCGGAAGAGAGATTCCATAATGTGCATAAACCTGCATTGTAAATCCGGAACAGTCTACACCGTTTGTCAGGCTTGTGCCGCCCCATACATAACGGTTTCCTACAAACTGTAATGCATACTGTACAAGAGATGAACCGGTGCTTGAAGAACCATCAGATGAAGATTCATTCAATTCTTTGATGCTGGATGCTGTCGGAAGCTTCTGTGAAATATCAACGAATTCACCGGAAATATATCCTTTTTCGTCATCCACTTCAACCTTATACCATCCGTCTACAATTTTCTCAACAGTCAGATCTTCGCCCTCCCCCACAAGAGAAACAACCGGTGAATCAACCGACGCCTTCTTGCGGACACGGAGCGTTGTTGTATTAACGGTTGCCACTGTAATGACAACATCCTCAGCTGCGGCAATCGCCTCATCCCCGGTATAGAGATATTCGCTTTTAACATAACCGGTTACACTTCCGGACTTGATCTTCGTCCAGTCGTCCTTTGTTCCAAGGATCTCGCAAGCATTGTTTTTCGTCATCTTACCAACGATCTTACTGTCTGTTGTTGCCTTCTTACGGATATTTAAATTTCCCTCGCTGATATTAGACATTCCAAGATGATCATAGCCGCACAACTCTGCCACTGTCTTCTCCGTCTCATCCGATACTTTTTCATCCGTTAAGACTTCCTGCGTATTCTCCGCCACCGTATTCTCTCCGGCATCCGAAAGTCCCTGTGCTACCCGCGAAACTCCGGTTCCGGTAACTTCAACATTTGTTGAGTCCCACAACACGTCGGAAATACCGGCCGTCACATCGATCGACTCGATTTCTTTTGCATTTAAAGCAAGCGAAACACCTGCATTCAAACTACTGGAAGCATTATCTTTCTTTGAATTGCCATCCATCCCCGCATATACAGCGACTCCGCTGACTGCCAGTGCACATGCAACGACAATACTTACTCGTTTTTTGTTAAGATTATTGAATTTCATAGATTCCTCCAAACTGAAAATTTCTTTTCAAAAATCTAATATGAAAACTTTTCTCATCACAACATAGACGAGTATAGCAAGAATATTTCACTTTGTCAACATATATGTAACATTTTTGTAATAATTACTGGTTAAATTGACGACTCGCCATCACATCCGTCTCCATCTGTGCCTGCAATTCATCAATCGAACCAAATTTTTTTTCTGGACGGATATAGTGCAAAAAGCATACTTCCGCCTTTTTCCCGTACACATCTTCATCAAAATCAAGAATATGTGTCTCAACACCTATCAGATGCTTATCACTGACCGTCGGTTTGCAGCCCACGTTTGTCACACCTTTATGCCATGTTCCATCCAAAAAAACCCGTGTTGCATACACCCCATTGGGAGGAAGCAGCTTTTCTTTTGGAAGTTCCATATTGATCGTAGGAATTCCGATCTTGCGTCCAAGCTGGCGACCATGGATAATCATGCTTTGTACAAAAAACTCATATCCAAGCAGATGATTTGCTTTTTCAATGTGTCCGAGATTGATTTCCTCCCGGATATAGGTACTGCTAATATCTCTGCCGTCTTCCTGAATTTTATCCAGAACCACCACATCATATCCAAGCTCCGAAGCATACTGCTGTAAAACTCTATAGTCTCCGGTCCGGTTATGTCCAAAATGGAAATCGTTACCGACAACAAAGCATCTGGCATGCAATGAACGAACCATCCATTCGATAAAAGCCTTCGGCTCCATGCACATCACATCCTTCGTAAACGGACATTCGATCAGATAATCAACGCCTGTCCGTTCAAAGATTGCACGTTTTTCCTCATTTGTTGTCAAAACCCTCGTATCCATATCGTTTACTTTCTGTCTCGGCGGAATATCAAAGGTAAAAACAACTGCTTTATAGTGATACTTCTCTCGCCAAGCGAGCAGATTTTCCATCAGCAGTTCATGTCCGCGATGGAGCCCGTCAAACTTTCCGAGAGTAATAACTGTATCTTCTTCTATTTTAAAATCAAATGTATTGTGAATATATTGCATCATAATTCTGTCTGAAATAATTTAATCGGTTTAAAATCTTCTGTTTCCGCTTTATAAGAATACAATCCGATAAACGTGCCTTCCCATCCGTAAAGCCGGATACATTCTTTTTTGAAAGAATCCTGCATATCACAGATCAACTCCTGCGGAATCCGGTTACCGTTTCGAACAAGTTTATCCGCTGTTTCAAGAACCGAAACCTTCTCATACTGTGTAAAAACAGAATCCACCGAATGGATAAAACTGTTATCCCCACTCTTTAGGCGTGCTTCAAGTTCATCGAGTTTTATGGCTTCGTCGATCATAAAGCCCGCAACTCTCGTGCGAAGGAGCGACTTCATGCAGCCTCCGCATCCAAGTTTTTCTCCGATATCCTGGCAAAGCGTCCTGATGTAGGTTCCCTTCGAGCAAAGTACTCGCATGCGAACTTCCGGAAGATTCATCGAAAGAATTTCTATCTCATGAATCGTTACCGGTCTCGCCTTACGCTCGACGGTAACGCCTTTTCTTGCGAGATCACATAGCTTCTGACCGCCTACTTTGAGTGCCGAATACATCGGCGGAACCTGCATATAATCTCCGACAAAAGAAAGGATTGCTTTCTTTACCTCATCCTCGGTTGCATGGACTTCTTTCCGTTCAAGGATTTCACCTGAGAGGTCCTGCGTATCGGTACAGACGCCAAGAAGGAGCACCGTCTCGTACTCCTTGTCTTTGTCCGTCAGCAGATCACAGACTTTGGTTGCACGGCCGAGACACACCGGAAGCACTCCCTGTGCATCCGGGTCAAGCGTTCCGGTATGTCCGATTTTCTTCTGTTGAAAAATGCCACGCATTTTTGCTACAACATCAAAGCTTGTAAATCCTTTTTCTTTATATACGTTTACAATTCCGTTAATCATGTTCCAACCTGTAAAAACTATAATCTTGCCGCAATCTCATCGACAAGTGTTGACTCGATTTCATCCAATGCACCCTGCATCGTACATCCGGCTGCTTTCACATGTCCGCCGCCACCGAATTTCATTGCAAGAGAAGCAGCATCAAACTCTCCGTTCACGCGGAAACTTGCCTTATAGGTTCCATCCTCATTCTCGTAAAGGAATACCGCAACTTTAACATCTTTTGTCACGCGCAGCTGGCTGACAATACCGTCAAGATGCTTCGGGAGCACATCGTACGCATGCATCTCATCCTGTGTGATCGAGCTTACAATACACTGCCCGCCAAGGTACAGCTTGCTTTTGACCAGAGCAAGTCCCATGATACGGTTCTGATTGTATGTCTTCGTGTAGAAAGTATCATCGATGATCTTGGAATAATCGATGCCTTTGTCCATAAGACGTCCGGCAATGTTCATCGTCTTTGCGGAGGTGCAGGAATACTGGAAAACGCCCGTATCATGCACCATGCCGGTGTACAGACATTCTGCGATCTCTTTGGTGATCTTCTCTTCGTCCATCAGTTCAAACACAAGCTCACAGGTCGAACTTGCATCCGGAAAAATATAATTATCATCCGCAAACGCCTGATTGCTCACATGATGATCAATGCAGAATGTATGCGCTGCGTGTTCAAAATATTTTGCAGCATTGCCAAGTCTTCCTGTATCGCCGCAATCCTCTGCAATAAACAGATCAAATGTGATCTCATCCGTGTATTCATTTCGAATATCCGAGGAATGTGCCAAAAATTTGAAGATATTCGGAATCGGTTCCAGATAAAGACGCACATCAACCTTCGGATAATAAAAGCGAATGTAGTTGTAGACCGCAAGTGTCGATCCCACACAGTCTCCATCCGGGCGCACATGTCCGGCAATTCCTACTGAAGTCTTGCCTGCAAGAACAGTATCCAGTTTACTCATCCATAGACTCCTTTTGATCTTTTGTTACGTCATCAATCATCTTTGACATGCGGATGCCATACTCGATCGACTGATCAAGCACAAACTTGATCTCCGGTGTATTGCGCAGGTTGATCGATTTTGCAAGCTTCATACGGATAAATCCTTCCGCACTCCTTAATCCTGCAAGCGTATCCTTCTGTGACTGCTCATCACCGAGCACACTGATGTAAGCCTTTGCCGTCTTAAGATCCGGCGCCACTTCCACCGCAACCACACTCGTCATCGGGTTGATCCGCGGGTCTTTGATTTCCCCGCGGATAATGTTGGACAGTTCCCGCATAACTTCTTCGTTAATACGAATATTTTTAATACTGTTTTTTCTCATTCTAATTCCTATCTTGGTACTTCTACCATCTTATAAGCTTCTACCTGATCAAACTCCTGAATGTCATTAAAGCCGTCAAATACAAGACCACACTCGAATCCTGTCTTAACTTCCTTAACATCATCCTTGAAACGTTTGAGTGATGCAAGATCACCCTCGAAGATCTGCTCGCCCTCACGGGAAATACGAACCTTACATCCACGCTCCATCACACCGTCAAGCACATAAGAACCGGCAATATTTCCGACACCGGATGCCTTGAAGATCTGACGAATTTCTGCATGACCGATTACCTTCTCCTCAAATACAGGATCAAGCATACCCTTCATAGCGGCTTCCACATCCTCGATCGCATTGTAGATAACCTTGTAGAGACGGATATCGACGCCTTCGTTATCCGCTGTCACCTTGGCAACCGGATCCGGACGAACGTTAAATCCAATGATGATCGCGTTAGAAGCCGATGCAAGGATAACATCGGACTCATTGATTGCACCAACACCGCCGTGGATAACCTTAACCACAACTTCATCGTTGGACAGTTTCACAAGTGACTGCTTAACTGCCTCAACAGAACCCTGAACGTCAGCCTTAACAATCAGGTCAAGTTCCTTCATATTACCGGACTGAATCTGTGAGAACAGATCATCTAAGGACATCTTTGCCTTGGTATCCTCAATCAGTCGATTCTTCTCCTCAGAAATATAAGTGTCAGCAAATGCCTTCGCTTCCTTATCGGAATCACATACTACAAATGTCTCGCCGGCTGCCGGTACACTGTTAAGACCAAGGATCTCAACCGGAGTAGAAGGGATTGCCTTCTTCACACGTGCTCCCTTGTCATCGATCATTGCACGGACTTTACCATAGCTGCTTCCGCAGGCAATGGAATCACCGACATGAAGTGTACCCTTCTGAACAAGAACGGTTGCGACTGCACCACGGCCCTTATCGAGCTGAGCCTCAATGACAAGACCTCTTGCATTACGGTTCGGATTTGCTTTCAGTTCCAATACTTCGGCGGTCAGAAGAATCATCTCAAGGAGATTGTCGATACCTTCCTTCGTATGTGCAGAAACCGGACAGAAAATTGTACTTCCGCCCCAGTCTTCCGGAATCAGTTCGTACTCGGACAGCTCCTGCTTAACCTTTTCAATATTTGCACTTGGCTTATCGATCTTATTGACGGCCACAATGATCTCTACGCCGGCTGCCTTGGCATGGTTGATTGCCTCTACCGTCTGTGGCATAACACCATCGTCGGCTGCGACAACAAGGATTGCGATATCCGTTGAATTTGCACCACGCATACGCATCGCGGTAAATGCCTCATGTCCAGGAGTATCAAGGAATGTAATATTCTGTCCGTTGATGGATACAACCGATGCACCGATATGCTGCGTGATACCGCCGGCCTCACGGTCTGTCACACGTGTAGAACGGATGGCATCCAGCAAGGATGTCTTACCATGATCGACGTGTCCCATAACACAGACAACCGGTGGACGCGGAACCATATCTTCCGGATCTTCCTCATCTTCCTTGAGAAGTTCGGCGATCACATCAACCTTCTCCTCCGGCTCACAGATATAGTTAAACTCTAATGCGATCTCTTCTGCCGCATCGAAATCAACTTCCTGGTTAACCGTAACCATCTGTCCCTTCATGAACAGTTTCTTAACGATTACAGATGGCTGAACCTTCATCTTGTCTGCAAGCTCACGGATTGTCATCTTCTCCGGAAGTGTGATGGTCTTGATGACATCTTCATCTTCCTTCGGTTTCTGTGGCTGTTGCTGAGGCTTCTTCTTGCCACCATGCTTCTCCAGGTTTACATAATTCTCCTGACGCTTTCCGCCAAGCTTATCATGTTCCTGTCTTCTGTTGTTATTATTACGGCGGTCATTGGAACGACTCTCCTTGCCTCTTACTTCATCCGGAGCTGCAACTGCACTCTCCTTATTAAAGCGATTGATTTCCTTATCCAGACGACCTCTGTTATTGCCGCGATCATTTCGGTCTCCACCACGGTTGCCGCGGTCATTTCGATCTCCGTTTGGACGGTTGCCTCCGAATCCGCCACGATTGCCACGATCGTTTCGGTCTCCGTTCGGACGATTTCCACGTTCATTATGATCTCCATTCGGACGATTATTATTCTGCTGACGTGGCTTATCATTATTCTGTGGCTTTGCAGGACGTGACTCTGCAAATTCATCCACATTACTTGCGGTACGCTCACTGATCGGGCGCATTGCGCGCTCGCCTACCGGACGCGGACGAATAATGCTGTGCTGTTCCGGTCTGGAAGCACCGTTATTCTCTCTTCTCGGGCCGCGGTTATTACCACGGTTATTTCCGTTACCGTTTCCGCCCTGTCCCGGTCTTCTCAACTGCTTGCTGTACTGTGCATTGAAGACTGCTGAAATGCTCGACTTCTTTTTCGGACGTTCCTTGCCGTCATCCACTTTCTTCTCATCTGCCTTTGGTGCAGCCTTCTTTTCCTCTGCCTTTGGTGCAGGAGCAGCTTTCTCCTCCGCCTTTGGAGAAGCAGCTTTCTGTGCGAACTTACTCCGAACAACCTTCTGAGCATCATCCTCAAGACCGCTTGACGCACTCTTGACTGCATACTCGGTCGTGCTTAACGCATCAATAATTTCCTGTGATTTTATATTTAACTCTTTTGCGAGTTCATGAACTCTCATTTTTGCCATAAATGAATTACCTCCGTTATTCAGTTTTTATCATCTCAAGCTTATTTTCCACTGCTTTGGCCAGATTCTCATCAATAACTGCAAGGGATGCACGAAACTCCTTTCCGATACATCTTCCAAGATCTTCCTTGCTTCCGTAACAGTAACATGGCACATGATAAAAATCCGTCATATTAAAGAAACTCTTCTTCGTATTATCGGATGCCTCTACAGAGACAATCACCAGATATGCCTGACCGGTCTTTACCGCTTTTTCAGTAGAAAACTCGCCGCTAACTACATTACCTGACTTTGCTGCAATTCCCAACATGGATAACACTTTATCATTATGCAAATGTACTCATCTCCTTTTCCAGATTGTCGTACACCTCATCCGGGATCGCAACCTTAAGGGAACGCTCCAATCCTTTGGACTTTCTGGCTTTCTTCAGGCATTCGGTATTGGCACAGATATATGCCCCTCTTCCGTTTTTCTTACCGGTTGCATCAAGTAGAACCCCATCCTCCGTCTTAAGGACACGGAGCAGTTCCTTCTTCGCCTTCATCTCGCCGCAGCCAACACATTGGCGCATCGGAATCTTCTTATTTGCCATAATTATTCCTCAGAACCGGACTCTTCGGATGTATTCTCATCAGACTCATAGTCCTCATAATATCCATCCTCGTCCTCATAATCATCTTCGTAATCATTCTCGTAATCAATGAAATCTCCTGACTCACGAGCCTGTGTCTCACTCTTGATATCAATCTTGAATCCGGTAAGTCTTGCTGCAAGTCTTGCATTCTGACCTTCTTTACCGATTGCAAGAGATAACTGATAATCCGGAACAACGACTTTTGCAGCCTTCTCATCCGCATCTGCGATAACGGAGATAACCTTTGCAGGGCTAAGTGCGTTCTGGATCAGGATTGCAGGATTCTCATCCCATGTGATGATATCGATCTTCTCGCCGCGCAGTTCGTTTACGATCGCGTTAACACGCGCACCGTTCATACCGACACATGCACCTACCGGATCAACGTCCGGATCATTGGACCATACCGCAATCTTGGTTCTGCTTCCTGCCTCACGGGAAATAGCCTTAATCTCAACGATTCCCTCACGAACCTCGGCAACCTCAGACTCGAACAGTCTCTTGACAAGTTCCGGATGCGTTCTGGAAACAAGGATCTTCGGTCCCTTGGAAGTTGCCTTTACCTCAAGGATATAAACCTTGATACGCTCGGTCGGCTGGAATACCTCGCCCTTGATCTGTTCGCTCTCTGTCAGAAGTGCATCCGCTTTGCCGAGATTGATGCTGACGTTACGTCCTACATAACGCTGAACGATACCTGTAACCACTTCCTTCTCAAGACTGTTGTACTCATCATAGATCACCTTGCGTTCTTCCTCACGGATTTTCTGTAAGATGACATTCTTTGCATTCTGTGTTGCGATACGTCCGAATTCTTTTGACTTAACCTCAACCTGAACCACATCACCGAGCTCATATTTCTTGTTGATCATCTGTGCATTGACAAGTGAGATCTGCTCGATTGGATCCTCCACTTCTTCAACAACGGTCTTTTCCTGAAAACAATGGTATTCACAAGTCTCCGGATCAATGACAACTTTTACGTTATCTGCCTTGCCAAAATGGTTTTTGCAGGCGGTCAGCAGAGAATTCTCAATCGCCTCAAGTAAGGTCTCCTTGCTGATGTTCTTCTCCTGTTCTAATATATTTAACGCTTCTAATAACTCATTATTCATGATTCTTTCCTCCTATTTGTTGTGTTATCTTACGCTAAAATCTCGAAAAATAATACAATCCATACGTTTACCAGACAACCGCCTGACGAATCAGTGCGATATCGGCTCTTAGGAATGTACGGTCGCTTCCGTTCTCATCCGTAATTGTCACACTGTCTTTATCATATGCCTTTAATGTTCCGACAAATTCCTTGCAGCGATCAAATGCACGGTAGGTACGAATTTCAACATCCTTGCCCATATTGCGGATGTAATCCTTTTCCTTCTTAAGAGGTCTTCCAAGTCCCGGAGAACTTACCTCGAAGGTGTACGAATCAGGAATAAAGTCTTCTCGGTCAAGTATCTCGTTCATCTCTCTGGCGACTGCTTCGCAGTCATTCACGGTAATACCGCCTTCTTTGTCAATGTACGCACGAAGATACCAGACACTGCCTTCCTTCACATATTCCACATCCACCAGTTCAAAGTTTATTCTTTCCAGGATCGGCAGAATGAGGCTTTCTGTCTTTGCTTCGTAAATATCCGCCTTAGACATATGCTTTACACCTCTTTTCTATAATGGTCTAATAGGTCTAAAACGTGAATTGAGAGAGGACCAATGCCCTCTCTCAACCTAGTTGACTATGTTACTAAAATGTACTATATCACTCTTTTCTTCTTATTTCAAGGGAAAAAGCGTATTTTCTCGCATTTTCTTTGCAATATCTGTTCTCTTCCATCCATTCAGACACACTTATTCTACAGGATTATGAACGAAGCCAATCAAAAATGGAACTCCTTCTTTACATATGATGTAATAAAATGGTCGATCCAGACAGATCTCCACCTCATCATATTCCTTTGGTTCTGCCCCAGCAGCGCTCACATGAATATAAGATGCCACGCTGCACCCCGTTTCATCAATTGAGATACTTGCCTCTTGCTTTATATCTGTCAGATACAGTGGATCATCCGATAATGGCGCAAATGCCCCAGAAGACGGATCAAACACCTGATTTACTTTCATTTTTTCCGCAATTGTCTTCAGGTCAGTTTTGCTGGAGCAGTTGAACTTCGGAACACTGAATTTCAGTTTTGCTTTACTACACTCGTCGTTCTCCCAGGCTGAAAGAATCTCCGTCAAACGATCTCCATTCCAGAAATCGTAAATGTCCTGTTTCTCATCCGGAAGAATAAAAATCATTTTTTCTCTTGTGTTCGTGCGCAGCGCTGTGGAGATATAATCTTCCCCTTTCAGGTAGTCGTGAAATTCGTATCCTTCATCCTCAGAATTCATAAACTCACACTCGGTCTGCGTGCCATCACCACAATAAAAAATTCCTTTTTGGGTATCGTCTGTATCAAATGTATCGGTCCACTGTCCAATATAGTCCAGTGTGCTTATGATACTAAAAGCATTATCCTCCGGTGAATTTATCAGATCACTAAACTGTGGCTGTAAAGCATGATTGGTCTTTTCATACACCCAATCTGTCATTTTCTTCTGGAACTCTGAATTTGTGAAGTCTCCCTTGAACACCTCCAGACCATATCCCATCTGCAGTTTATTCATGACTGCTTCCCGATAATCCAGTGTATCCTGAAGCCAGAAGGAATTATCCAGATTCAGTCTGCCCAAAACACCGTCCGGATCGTTTTGCTGACGTTGCTTCAGGAAATTCACAAAATTCTGCACCTCTATTGTATGCTTATCCAGATCCTGATATCCAAGTGCATTCTGCAGTTCTTTTCGGGCTTCATTTTCTGTCATTTCACTTAGCATAGACAATGACAAATAAAAATTCATTGGTGCATAAACAATATTTTCGTTCTCTTTTTCGGCCAGAATATCGTTATATGTTTTTGAAACAAAATCATAATATTCCGGCAATTGCTGTTGGTCTATTGTCAGTTCCTGATAGACCTCCTCAGTATTGTCTGCCTCTGTCTTCTCTGAGCTCTCCGTTTGGGAAGCCGACACATCGGCCATTGTATTTCCCTCCTCCTGCTGTCTGGCGCAGGCTGTAACACCTGTAAACACCAGTACCATACATAAAAGGATACAAAGATTTTTTATGTTTTTTTTCATCCGGGCACCTCCTTAACCGCAGAACACTGGCAGCTCCGACATTACCAGCCTCACACCATTTCACATTTCCCCATATCGTCCCCTTATTCCGCAGGATTATCAATAAATCCAATATCTTTTATGCATTTTCTATCCGATCATCTTCTTACTTACATTTTATTATACTCTTTTCATTTTTGAACTCAATATAGAATTCTAAAATTTTCAACAAAAGTTGTAAAGTTTAATTTTACCTTCCACTGCACCGGAATTTCCTTTTTCAAGTTAGCATTTTCTCTGCAAACATAAAAAAGACAGATGTGAATTTCACATCTGTCTTAGCAGTCCGTACGGGAATCGAACCCGTGTTTCCGCCGTGAGAGGGCGGCGTCTTAACCGCTTGACCAACGAACCGTTTATTATACTATCATGGACAAGTCCATTCGTCAAGCACTTTTTTATATTTCTTCAAACAACATATACAAACTGTTTTTATTAAACATGAAACTTCGTTGAATGTCAACTTCATTTACCGGATCAAGATGATGCATTTCCTGTACAAAAAGACAGATGTCACAACTGTGACATCTGTCTTCGGGTTGGGCTATTATTAAAATAGTGAGCAGTCCGTACGGGAATCGAACCCGTGTTTCCGCCGTGAGAGGGCGGCGTCTTAACCGCTTGACCAACGAACCGCTTATTATACTATCATAGGGTCTTGTATTCGTCAAGCGATTTTTGCATTTTTTTATATTTTTTCAATTTTTTCTTCAACTAATACAAATATAGTAATTACGACTGCTTAATCTTCGTATCCGTTCGGATTATTCTTCTGCCATCTCCAGGAATCCGCACACATTTCCTTAATTCCATACTGCGCTTTCCAGCCAAGTTCCTTTGCCGCCTTAGACGGATCACAATAACATGTTGCAATATCGCCAGGACGACGAGGCTTGATACTGTATGGAATCTTAATTCCGTTTGCTTCCTCAAAGTTCTTAACAATATCAAGAACACTGTATCCGTGTCCGGTTCCAAGATTATAAATACACAGACCTGCTTTCTCCTCGATCTTCTTGAGTGCCTTTACATGTCCTGCGGCAAGGTCAACAACGTGGATGTAATCACGCACACCGGTTCCGTCCGGAGTATCGTAATCATTTCCGAATACACCAAGTTCTTTTAATTTGCCGACAGCTACCTGTGTGATATAAGGCATCAGATTGTTCGGAATACCATTCGGGTTCTCTCCCATTGTTCCGCTTGGATGAGCTCCGATCGGATTGAAATAGCGAAGAAGAATGACATTCCACTCATTGTCTGCCTTGTACAGATCAGAAAGAATCTGCTCGAGCATGGACTTTGTCCATCCGTAAGGATTGGTACACTGACCCTTTGGGCAGTTCTCTGTAATCGGGATCTCAGCAGGATCTCCATATACGGTTGCAGATGAAGAAAAGATAATGTTCTTGCATCCGTTTTTGCGCATAACATCAACAAGAGTCAAGGTTCCTGCGATATTGTTGTTATAATATTCCCAAGGCTTTGCAACCGACTCTCCGACCGCCTTTAATCCTGCAAAGTGGATACATGACTCAATCTCGTTCTCTGCAAAGATCTTATTTAAAATATCACGGTCAAGAATGTCTCCCTTATAAAACTTTGCTTTCTTACCGGTTAAAGCTTCCACTCGCTCCAAAGACTTCTCCGAGGAATTTGACAGATTATCAAGTACAACCACTTCATATCCGGCATTCTGTAATTCTACACAGGTATGACTTCCAATATATCCGGCACCGCCCGTAACTAAAATTGCCATAATCACTCTCTCCTTTTTCTGTATAAAATCATGTTCATTTGATATACACATTGTAGCTTAACTAGATACGCTTGTACAGAATCAAATGTTCAAAAAACATATAATTTTGTTGCATGGTTGCTTTTTTTCGAGTATGATGCAACTATACGGGTATACTATATCTACTGTAGTACAAACGGATCGGAGGGTTGATATGAGCGAAAACTATAAAAATTCTTATAAAGCCACAGATAAAGAACTGGTATCTTTAAGTGTATACAATGTTGGATGCCAGCGTTGCGATCCGGGCTACCAGTGGGGTCCCGGTATCCGGGATCATTATCTGATTCATTATGTAATCTCCGGCAAAGGCACTTATCGCGTCAAAGGAACAACACACCATTTGCAAGCCGGCGATGTCTTCCTAATCTATCCGAACACCGAAGTCGTCTACCAGGCAGACGAAAGTGATCCTTGGGAGTATGCATGGGTTGGTTTCAATGGAAGCGATGCAGCCACAATTCTGACCGCGACTGACTTTTCTGCAATCCACCCCTATATCCATAATGTTCCACACGGCGATCTGATCAAAGAAAACCTGCTTCGCATCTACGAAACTCGTGGTAACGAATTTGAACATTTAGTTGAGATGACCGGTCAGCTCTACCTGACGCTCTCCCTTCTTGTACGTGATGCCAAGAAAAAAGAAACTTCCAACACCGCCCAGACTTATGTCCAGAAAAGCATCGAATACATCAGCGCCAATTATTCCTATCCGATCACGATCGAAGATATTGCAGCTTATGTCGGGCTGAGCCGAAGCCACCTGTTCCGCTCCTTTGAACTTATTTTACACCTGTCACCGAAAGAATACCTGACGGACTTTCGCATGAAGCAGGCCTGCTATCTTCTGCAGCACTCCTCGCTTTCCATTACCGCGATCGCCAATTCCGTCGGCTTTGACAACGGATTTTATTTTTCACGTTCTTTTCATAAGAAGAAAAACATGTCACCAAAAGAATACAGACAGAATCTAAAAAAGACCTCGGAGTAATCTCCGAGGTCTTATATCTTGTCCGAAATTAAACTATAAAAAGCAAACTATGCTAACTTAGACTTAGCAAGCTCAACAAGCTTTGCAAATCCTTCTGCATCTGTTACAGCCATATCAGCTAATACCTTACGGTTAAGGTCAGCACCTGCAAGCTTTAAGCCGTGCATGAACTGGCTGTATGAAAGTCCGTTTAAACGAGCTGCTGCGTTGATACGAGCAATCCATAACTGACGGAACTGTCTCTTTCTCTCTTTACGTCCAGCATAAGAACTTGTTAAGGCTCTCATTACGGACTGCTTAGCTACTCTATACTGCTTAGATCTAGCGCCTCTGTAACCCTTAGCTAACTTTAAAGTTCTATTATGTCTCTTCTTAGCGCCTAAACCGCCTTTAACTCTTGCCATCTTAATATCCTCCTTAACAAAATCTTACATGTATGGTAAAATCTTTTTCATATTCTTAACATTTGTCTTATCTGTCATAGCCGGTTTTCTAAGATTTCTCTTAGTCTTTGTTGTCTTCTTTGTTAAGATATGTCTCTTGTAAGCTTTATTTCTCTTTAACTTTCCGGTTCCTGTTAATTTGAAACGTTTTGCAGCTGCTCTGCTAGTCTTCATTTTTGGCATTGTTTATTCCTCCTTAAAATGTTATCTTTTCTCTGCCAGCACCATACCGATGCTTCTGCCTTCAATCTTCGGCGCTTTCTCCACCACTGCAATATCAGAGAGATTCTCAGCGAAATCATCCAAGATGTGTTTGCTGCTGCTCATATGCGCCATCTCACGTCCGCGGAAACGAAGTGTGATCTTGACTTTGTTACCTTTTGCAAGGAACTTCTTTGCAGCGTTCATCTTAGTATTCAGATCATTCGTATCAATGTTCGGTGAAAGACGAATCTCTTTAAGTTCAACCGTCTTCTGCTTCTTCTTGGCTTCCTTATCCTTACGAGCCATCTCGTAACGATACTTACCATAATCAATCACCTTGCAGACAGGCGGCTTTGCGTTCGGTGCGATCTTGACAAGGTCAAGTCCTGCCTCATCTGCGATCTTCTGTGCTTCGCGTGATGAAACAACACCGATCTGCTCACCATCCGCCCCGATCAGGCGAACTTCTCTGTCTCTGATTTGTTCATTAATCATTAACTCGCTAATAGTTCCGTACCTCCAATAAAAAATAGTGGATAGGCAGACTATCCACTATTACGTCTAACATAAAGGCATGTTAAAAGTATGAACACTAAGTCGCCCAATCGCGCTTAGGTGAGAGTGGATACTCTACTTGTTTCTAACAACTATTTGAATTTACCACATCCACAGTCATATGTCAACAGGTAAATTACATTTTCATAAGTCTTATTCCACCGGTTCTGCCGGAATAAATACTCTCTGGCTTCCGACCGGATTCTCTTTCGGAACCGCTTCTTTGGCTTCCTTGCAGAACTGCTCCTGGGAGTTTACCAAAACCTTTCCTCTCTTGTCAAGCTTCTCATACTCTCCGTCAGCCTTCAACACTCTTGCCTTCACATTGTCCTCGAGTTCCACCTCGAGAATATGGAGTGCTTTCTCCTTCAAAGACTCCTCAAGGACAGGGAAAATGATTTCCACCCGGCGATCAAGGTTACGCGGCATCCAGTCTGCACTTCCCATATAGACTTCCGTCTCTCCATCATTCAGGAAATAGAAAATGCGACTGTGCTCAAGGAAATTTCCAACAATGGAACGCACGGTAATATTTTCGCTGACACCCGGAATACCGACACGCAGGCAACAGATACCCCGAACGATAAGGTCAATCTTGACTCCGGCAGCCGATGCCTCATAAAGAGCCTCTATAATTCCTCTGTCACAAAGCGAATTCATCTTCGCAACGATACGTGCGGGACGCCCCTGCTTTGCATGTTTCTTTTCACGATCGATCAGATGTAAAAATTTGTCACGCAGCCAGTATGGAGCAAGAATCAATTCATTCCATGAAAGAGGTTCGGAGTAACCGGACAACATATTAAATACAGCCGTTGCATCTTCTCCAATGCTCTCTTTGCATGTGAAGATACCACAATCCGTATAGAGCTTCGCCGTTGAATCGTTGTAGTTACCGGTTCCGAGATGGACATATCTGCGAATGCCATCTTCCTCCCGACGAACGACCAAAGCAATCTTACTGTGTGTTTTCAGTCCTACCAGGCCATAGATTACATGGCAGCCTGCCTGTTCCAGCTTTTTAGCCCATACAATATTGTGTTCCTCATCAAATCGAGCCTTCAACTCTACAAGGACCGTAACCTGCTTACCATTCTCAGCAGCCTGTGCAAGCGAGCTGATAATCGGCGAATTTCCGCTCACACGATACAGTGTCTGCTTGATAGCAAGTACATCCGGATCTTTGGACGCCTGACGAATAAAATCAACAACCGGATCAAATGTTTCATATGGATGATGCAGGAAAATATCGCCTTTTCGAATTGCCTCAAATATATCCTCACCCGGAGTAATCTCCGGCACCTGTTGCGGCGTATATGGTTTATAACGCAGATGATCATATCCGTCGATGCCGTAAAGCTTCATAAGATATGTCAGATCGATCGGCCCGGCTATATGAAACACATCTTCCTCCGCCACTTTCAGTTCCGTCTTTAAAAATTTAAGCAGCCTCTTATCTGCTTTCTGCTCAATCTCAAGGCGGATAACTTCACCCCACTGGCGCATTTTAAGCTTACTTTGGATCTCTTTTAACAGATCCGATGCCTCATCCTCGTCAATGGTCAGATCTGCATTACGCATAATTCGGTACGGATAAGCACAAAGTACCTTATAATTAGAAAAAAGCAATCCGATATTGCGCTCAATAATCTGCTCAAGAAGAATGAATGTTGTTGTCCCCTCCTCACTCGGAATCGGAACAAGACGCGGAAGCACGCCGGGCACCTGTACCGTTGCAAACACAGTCTCTTTACTGTTTTGCTTACTCGAAAGCAGTGCCGCGATGTTGAGCGTCTTATTGCGGATCAAAGGGAACGGTCGGGATGCGTCCACAGCCATCGGTGTCAGAACCGGATAAACGCTCTCCATAAAATAGCGATCCACAAACGCCGCCTGCTCATCTGTCAACGTCTCATGTTCATCAACCAGATAGATTCCTTCTTTGTTCAAAAGAGGAACCAAAGAACGCGTATAGGTACTATATTGTGTATCCACAAGTTCTCTCGTTTCTTTATTGATTGCTGCGAGCTGTTCCGTCGCTGTCATTCCGGCAATATCGCGCTTCTTGTAATTCGCATGTACCATGTCCAGTAACGAAGCAACTCTAACCATAAAAAATTCATCAAGATTCGAAGACGTAATACTGACAAACTTAAGTCTCTCCAAAAGAGGAATCGACTTGTCGCGCGCCTCACTTAAGACACGGTTATCAAACTTGATCCAGCTTAATTCTCTGTTCTCATAAAATTCAGGATTTTTAAAATCAATCTTTGTATCCATGTCTGCCTCCTAACTGTGGTATACGCGCTTCTCTTTGAGAATCGGCTTCATACTGTACACATTTTCAAAATAAACCGTCTTCGCCTCAAACAAAGCCTGCTCGAGAGAGATATCTTCAAACGCTTCCACGGTAAATACAAGCCTGCGCTCCCGCACTGCGATCTTAATATTTTTAAACTTCTGCTTATGGCTTTGGTCAAGTGCATTCGCAACACGAAGGATTGCTGAAAGCTTTGCCACACACAGATAATCTTCCCTTGTAAGCCGATCCGACAATTCTTCATACGGATCAAGCGGTAATGTATTGTACAAAACAACATATGCTACCAGTTCCCGCTCCTGATGTGTAAGTCCGATAATTTCCGATGACATAATAATCTGGTACGCGCTCTCAGGGGATTCCGCAAGGCTGACATACTTACCGCAGTCATGCAGAATCGTTGCCACTTCAAGCAGCAGCCTCTCTCGTTTGCCAAGTCCGTGCACCTTTTTCATTGCATCAAAAATCTTCGTTGAGAGCCTCGAAAGTGCCTCGATATGCGGCGAATAACTGTGATAATGTTCCGACAGGAATTGTGCCGCAGAGATTACATCTGCGTCAAAATCATGCGTGATGGAAAGCAGCTTATTGCGTTGTGCATAATCATATGCGATTCCATCCTGAATATTTGCTCCCGGAACCCATACGGTCTTTGGTTCCACACTTACCACCAAAGTCTTAAACAAAAGCATCGCCGGAATGATCAGCGGTTCCCTGTCATTGGACAATTTCAATTCAGCTGTAATTTCTTCAAGCGTCTTATTTTGAAGTTTTTCCACATATCTAACAAATTTTTCTCCTTTGACCTGACGATCTTTATGTCCGTTCTCATCAATGCGTTTCATCAGTTCCATCGCGTAATCGCTGATCAGGATCACATAATCCACACTCTCTTCCATATACATTGCGCGGAAAGCTTCCAGCTTCTTATTCATATATTCTTCGATCTGTGTCTCGTATTTCTGTTGTGGCATGCCACGGTCTCCCAGCAGATTAAAAATACGCATGATACCGGTTTCAATATGCTGCGTTGTGATCAATTTTCCATCACGGAAGATTGTGATCTGAATACTCGCTCCACCAACGTCAACAGCCGCCGCACTTGTCTGGATCATCTTTTCAAACGTATCTCTTCCGGCAACCGACTTATAACTGATAAAGCGGTGTTCGGAATTGCTCACAACTTTGACTTTAAATCCTGTTCGCAGATAAATCTGGTCCAACACAAAAAGCTCATTCTCAGCATCGCGAAGTACTGCAGAAGCATACACTTCGTAACTGTCCACCCTATAGCTTTGCATAATTTCCTTAAACTGTGCTAAGGTGTCACATAATTCCTCTACATGCTCATAACCGATACTTCCCTTGCTGAAAGCATCCTGTCCAAGATCCAGACGAGATCGAATGTGATCTACCTGATGTATTTTCTTTCTGTCCAGAAATTCAAACACTTTAAGACTGACATCGTACGTTCCGATATAAATTGCTGCAAATGTATGAATTGCCATATCCCCACTCTCCTTCTTAAGCATCAGTCCGTAAAAATCCGCCATCTGGCATATTTCGGTACATCTTTGATACATCACCAGACATACGCCCGCCCACTTAATATGTACCCAGAATCTTAAAAGAAATCGTCTCTTCCTTCAGTCCGCGAAGCGCATTCTGTACAGCATCGTCCTTAAACGTTCCGTCAAAGTCCACGAAGAACCGATACTCCCAATTCTTATTTTGAAGCGGACGTGACTGAATATTCGTCATGTTCAGTCCATTGTAGATAAAATGCGATAATGCGTGATAAAGCGCACCGCTCTCATGATTTACCTCAAAACAGATGCTGATTCGGTTGGCAACTTTCGTATAAATTTTCTTTCCGGTAACCACAATAAAACGTGTCGAATTATTTTTATTATTCTGAATCGAATTACGAAGCACCTTAAGTCCGTATATCTGTGCATTCTTTGCACTTGCGATCGCAGCCTGATGCTTATCACCGTCCTCCATGACTTTGCGTGCTGCTACCGCATTGTTACTTACAGAAAACTTTTCCCAATTATCATGCTGTTCCAAAAAGTCACTGCACTGCATGATTGACTGTTTGTGTGAATACACACTTGTAATGTCTGCCTCGTCGGCATCTTCAAGTCCAAGCAAAGCATGATTAATTTTTACAATCTGTTCACCCACGATATAATTGTCATACTCCACGAGAAGATCATAGTTCTCGGATATAATTCCCGCAGAAGAGTTTTCAATCGGAAGCACCGCATAATCAGCTTTTCCCATGCGTATTGCTTCCATGGCATCTTTCCAGGTTGCGACATGAAAACTGTCACAATTTTCTCCGAAAAACATCTCCATCGCCTCTTGCGAATAAGCGCCCTCAAGTCCCTGAAATACGATTCTCGCATTTGAATAATCAAGCGTATCCACCTTTTCAAATTCCGGCGAATACACGATTCCACGCTCCGTCAGAAGCTGATATTGTTTTTTGCGGCTCATAGCCATAATCTGCTCAAACAATTCCCGGATTCCATGTTTTGTAAAATCACAGCTTGCCTTTCCCTCAAGGGTTGCAAGTTTCGAATTTTCTCTCTCTTTATCAAATACCTGCTTGCCGGTATTAATCTTATACTCAGCGACATCCGAAGTAAGCTGCATACGCTTCTCGTACAGACGTACGATCTCACTGTCAAGCTCATCGATTTCATCGCGAATTTCCAGTAAATCTCTCATAAGTTCTCTCCTTTGATTTCTATAAAAATTTTATCTCACATCCCCCTAAAAGGCAAGTAAACCTTGCAAGTTTATAATGCAAAATGTATACTTTTTACATCCGGTATGATTGAATAAATTGCGTCATGTTACAGCAGAGAAGTGATACCGTAAAGATATCCTTCCGATACGAAATACGACTTCATGAAACTGTTATGAAATACAGAAAGGAATATATATGAAAAAATTAGTTCCAATCATCACAATAAGTCTTCTTGTCATTACAGCTTCTGTCGGTGGTCTCATTTACCATTACCAGACGAAGACAAAATATAACGAAAGCTATGTAAACGGAAACACTGCCGGCAATCTCTATAATGCAGGTCTTTTCTGCGAAAGCAACGGAACTGTATTTTTCGCAAATCCTGATGACAAATACCGTCTGTATTCTATGGACTTGGACGGCAGTAACCTTGCCAAGATCAGCGATGATACCGTCATGTACATTAATGCGGATTCTCACTATGTCTATTATGTCAGAAACAATGAACACAACAGTGCGCATTTTAACTTTTTTTCCTTTAATAACAATAGTTTATGCCGTATCAAACGCAACGGGAAGCAGCTTGTCGTCCTGGATCCCAACCCATGCATCTATGCTTCACTTATTGGAAATTATATTTATTATCTCCATTACGACAAGGAACATGCAACAACTCTTTACAAAGTCGGTATTGATGGCGAGGACCGTCAGATGGTCAATGATACTTTCCTGTTTACATGCAGCGCTTTAGGCCAGTATTTCTACTCCAATGGAACAACAACGGATGGTTGTCTGTATCGCTACGATACTGCAGCGGATTCCATCGAACAGATTTATGAATGTAACAGTTACAAACCGATCGTAACAGGCGACAATGATGTGTATTATTTGGACGTCAATCAGAACAATGCATTAGTGCACACGAATATCCGGTTTGACAATCCACGCACACTCTCCAACGACAGCATTGATCTCTACAATATCTACGGAAGCACCATCTTCTACCAGAATTATTCCGAAAACACGCCGGCTTTATGTATGATGAAAAATGACGGCAGCGGCTACACAAGACTCGCTGAAGGAACGTATTCCAATATCAACGTTACCTCCTATTACATCTATTTTACCGATTTTCAGACAAAACAGGTATACCGCACACCAACTTCCAATCCCGGAGACATCCAGCCGTTCCATCCGGGTGTAATGAATGATTAATAAATCGCATACATGCGTCTTATACATATTTCCGTATACGTCAATGCCATAAATATGGCTTCCCTTATATACGAAAAAGAGGTTCTGCACATTTTACAGAGCCTCTTTTTTTCATTTTCTCTACAACTTATGAACCATCTTCTCCGCTTCTTTCCAATCGTTTTTTATAACGGATTAATATCTCCTTTATCCTCTTATATCTATCATGTTTATCTCATCTACTTTTTTGTTTCAGTATAGCATAACAAGTCTTTGTGAACTACCCATTGTCTAAAGCCAATGGGCTTCCTGCTTCGCAGACCTCGTTTC
>OBLI01001334.1_pt1 | contig 24430 bp, 18 predicted proteins | sample 1519701 | NCBI WGS metagenome assembly OBLI01 (sample SAMEA3663005, study PRJEB22513) | pig gut metagenome | biome: pig gut; feature: pig-associated habitat; material: faeces | place: France | collected 2012
CAGTATTCAATGCACTGATTTGATTCGTGTGTGATGTAATTGTGTTGCCTTGTGACGTTACTTTCGTGGTAAGCTGTTTAAGACCGTCAGCTGTTTGAGTTAGTGTTGTATTTAGTTTAGTGATGTCACTAGCTGCGTCTGTTGGATTTTCAGAATAGCCAGTATCTTTCGAACTTTTAGCTAGTTTCAAACCTGCAACGTAAAAGGTATTTCCGTTTGGAATCGTTGCACCATCATATTCTGTTCGAAATTGTAAAGAACCATCTGAGGTTATATGAACAGTCTTTGAATAACGTTTCCATTCACTTGTAATTGTGATCTGTTCATCACTTTCTTTAACGCCAGCCAAAGGCGCTTGATAGACTGATGAACCATTCCAGCGTGAGCTAACTTTAATTTTTGACAAAGTATTATTTGCTTTTGCAAAAAAGCTGAATGTTACGACATCACCGTTTTTTACAAAAATATTTTGATGGCTACCATTGAAGCCTTTTTGAGTTGAATGGACTTTTAATCCTTGATACTCCCCACTTTCGGTCGACCAACCTTCCCCCATGTGCCACTTATTAGCTTTAGTCGACCAATCTCGAGTACCAGTCATTAAATTTAACGAATCGAGATTTGTAGGTATCTTACTTTCAACCGCAGACACCGCACTTGTAATCTGACCAGGAACTGCTTCAACTTTCGTCTTCAAACTGCTAATGTCGCCATTCGCTGTTTGTATATTGCTTTGCAAGTTAGCAACTGCTCTATCGTTGCTGGCTTGATAGTTAGCAAGGTTGGTTTTAGTCGTGTTCGCAGTAGTAGTCGTAGCTGTTAAGTCATTACGAATACCAGTCACATCACTAGTGTACGTAGACTTAGCAACGTAGTCCTTAGCAATCGCTGTACGTTCAGCAGTCAATTGACGAGCTGTTTCAGTCTTAGCGCTTTCGAAGTATTGATTAGCCCGTGTAGTTTCACCATCCTTATACGTTTCAAGCGATTCAATACGTGTGGTGAAACCTTGCGCTGTTTGGTCTGCGACAGTCTTGTTATGCTGCACTGTACCATCCAGATTTTGAACGGTCGTTTGCAAACTTGCATAGTTTTGGTCTGCGTTCTGTTTGTATTCTGCAACCTTAGAGCTAGTATCCTCTTCTGCTGAATGATAATCAGATGCAATAGCTGAGAACTCAAATTGTGGCTTCGCAATCCAAACCGTACCCGCTTTTGAAAACTTAAATAACCATTCATTCGTTGCGGCACTACTTGTTTTAACGTGAACTATGTAACGTTTCCAGTCAGTAGTCAGTGTCACGTTTTGACTACTTTCATAGTTCGTGTATCCTAGGCGTGTGTATAATACCATTCCTTCTGTATTAGACTTACCCCAAAATGAAATTGTAACAACATCAGGCAACTTCCCTTGCTGTACAGATTTCAACTTAGCTAAAGCTGGATAAGTAATTTTAGGATTATCAACACCGGTGCTATCTTCACAGACAATTTTCAGTGTGTTATAACCGTAATATTTTTCAGTTGTATCAATTGACGGAGTGTACACGTTGCCATTTTGAAAAATACCGATTTTTTGAATTGTCGTTTCAAAAGCAGTATCCAGAAAATGGTTAGTTGCCCCTACGGATAAATTCTCAAACTTCGCACTCAACCCATTCAAGCCAGTTTCTAAAGTAGCTGTTTTTTGACTGGTACTATTAGCCATTGTCTGTACTTGTGATAAGGTTGTTTTAGTTCCTGCCAAATCATCTTCAACTACTTTAGTTCGTGCAGTAACACTTGTAATGTCTTTGCCATTTTGAGCTACTGTTTTGCTTAATTCGCTGACAGTCGTCTTCGTACCATTTGCCGTTTTTTCAACTGATGAGACACGGTTGGTTAGTTCAGACTGTGAAGTGGCTTGTTCTTGTAACTGTTGAGCTTGACTAGCTAAATCTTGTTTCGCTTGAGCCAAATCACTCTTTAAATTCGTAGCTTTTGAGTCAACCGCACTAACTGCATTTTGAAAGTCTTGCTTAGCAGTGCTTAGCTCGGCAGCTACAGTAGTGAGCTGTTGTTTAGCTTGCGTAAGCTCTTCTTTGGCATTATCTACCTTGGTATTGACTGCAGTCACCGAGTTAGCAAGGTCTTGCTTAGCTGTGTTTAACTCGCTAGCGACATTAGTCAAGTCTTGCTTAGCTTTGTCAATCTCTTCTTTGGCGTTATCCACCTTGGTATTGACATTAATCAAGCCTTGTTTAGCTTCTTCAGCGGCTGCAAGCGACTCGTCTCGTACAGTCACAAGTTGTTGTTTAGCTTCGTCGACTGCTGCAAGTGAATCGTCTCGTACTGTCTCAAGTTTTTCTAGCAACTCTTGTTTAGCTTTGTCAATCTCTGCTGTTGCATCAGCGTCTTTGGCAATATAACTTATTTGATAGCTAGTAGTAGAACTACCGTTGGTATATATTATCACTGTCCGTGTCCACAAATACATACCCTTAACTAAAGCGGGCATTTCACTAGACCATGTTGCTGGCTCGGTGGTGTCAGACATACTGAGACCATACGTGATAACAGTATTAGCAATACCGTTCCCCGTGTCTCCTTGAGGCCCTTGAGGTCCAGTAGCACCATTTTGAGTTAGGAGCAGATCGATATAGCCACCAAATTGTACATCCAAACCTGTTGAAGGGTCGGGCCATATACCCATCACTTCGTAACGTTTAGACCCTTTATTTAAATCTATGTCAAGTTTAGTTGTTAAAATCTCGTTGTGGGTACCTGAAATGTATTCGTTAGCAGTATTATCTTTTGATGTAATCTCTGTTTTAATGGGACCGTCAACAACAAACCAATGCAAACTGCTAATACTATCAATAATATTTGCAGTCGAACCAGCCTTTGTAACCTTAAGCGTCAGTACCTGAGGCGTTGACGCGTATGACGGTTTATAGGTACGTGAGTCCTTACTGTATGTTTGTGTCGTGGGTCTGCTAGCAGTGATGAACGTATTTAAGACGGGTGCATCCGATAAGTCTACAACTGTAATTTGACCCGCTGCAATAATTCCCATTTTGATTTTCTCCTTTTAATTTCGATTGCCGTTATATTCAACCACACATGAAAATGTGGCTCGTCTGAATACGTCGACTCTCGTAATTCTTATTGTTTTTTGCGAGTGTGAATGAGCCTGATTCCATTCCCTGTCAGGAGTTTCATCTTCATTCGTTTTAGTCCAGGTGTAACTGAAATCAGTTCCGTCTTTATCAAGTTCTTCATCATCTCTATATAGTTTTGCTGTAAGTGTTGTATCAATTACGTTATTCTTGAAAGTGTCACCGTTAGTCGTAATAATTTCAATCTTAATAGGGCTAACACCATCAAGAACATTAGCAAAAGTAATTTGTTGAGATATAACTAGTTCACCACTCACATACGCTTTCACTGTGATAGTTTGAGTTCCACCACCCATAGAACTAGCACGCACAGTATATCTATCACCTTCACCTAAAAATGTCTCATTTTGAAAATACATATAATCAACATTTTTACACTCATCTGTACCTTTAAATAAAGATGGAATAATAGTTGATTCACTAGACATATCCTTAAACGTGATACCATTATCAGTTTTCAATGTCATCGTATAAGGAGCCATCATACCAGCAAGTTCTTCCATACGCTTTTTCAGTGCTTCGTTAATCTTAGGAATAATACGAACAGCGTTGGTTAAAGTGATTGTATTTTGTGTTGTGTCTGATGGGTTCTTTTTATATTCAGATACACGAGCTTGGAACAATAGTCCATCTAAAAAGTTAGGATCAGATATGTAGATTGTGTCACCTAGACGAACTTTATAATTACTAAAGACATGGAAATAAGACATGTCAACTTCATATGTAACAATAGGATACATATAAGTTTTAAGCATATTATGCATGTATTTAATTTGTTCGTCATAATCAGTTAACTCGGTTGTGAACTCTCGTACAGCCCAGTTATCACAGGAGTTAACATTAGATACGGATGGATATTGCATCATTGACTTAGGCGCATACATAGTCTGAGTATTACGCATCATATAGGCTTCTCGTAAACCATCCGAGCTCAACCAAATATGATTCTTTTTAGAAATAACATAATTACCATCTTTATCTTTCAAGCGAATAGCATTAAATAAGTTTTCTTTATCTGTAGTGATTGTTACACCTTGGACTTCACGTCCGAAATGTAATTGTATATCTTTCCTATCATCACCCACACCTTTAAATGGTTCTGAGGTTGAATAAGCCTCATATACATTTAGTTGAATGTATTTCAATTGCCCATTAGGGTACAATATAGTTTTGAATTCACATTCAGCATTAAAAGCGGAAACTAATTCGAAGAAGCGTTCTAGAACGGTTTGAGTTGTATCAAAAGTTGTCTTGATTTTCTTACCAGATACTTCATTAAGACCAATCTCAACACGAGTATATTTTAGCAACTCCATAGATGAGCAGTATTCAATAAATGTCATTTCTGTTGCTGCTTCATACTTGCCAATTGTTTCATTAAGCATTTCTAGACTCATGTCTTCTGCTTCAATTTCCATACTATAATCACGTTCGATAATCTTACGGATTGTATACAAATGGGTATCACCCAAGTCATCAACAAATGATAAATAAGATTGATCATTTAAGTATTTTAGACGAGGGTGTAATTTCCCATTTTGAAATTTGTCAACTGTAAGGTTAAAGGTAGAAATACAACCATTTTCTAGATAGGCTGTGATTTCTTCATCGTGATATTTTAAAGTACCAGGAATATCGTTAGACATAAAGTCGACGACTTCCATTTGGTTATTATGAATGGATATAATCATGTTTTATGTCCTTTCTAACGATATTATAAGCTATGCTCTGTCCATTCGATTTCGACCTCAGGAGGTGATTTACACCACGTAGAGGTCGTAAATTCCAGAGGCGTTTTACCAGGTTCAAGACTTAATATGTCTGACCAAATTACACGCTGTCCTTGTGATAGTTCGCCAATAGTTGCTCCATCTGGGGATAAATAAATTTCTCCTTTGTAGCAATCGACTGTAAGAACACTACCTTTAGGATAACGGTTTGGAACAAGGTCGTATCGTCTTGTGTTAGTTTTTGTAAAGCGAATCGTTTCTAGCAGAAGTACATGGAAGAATCCGCCAGTCTTAGCAATATCCTCATATTGATATCTACCAGAGAAAATAACAATCTCTGTACATACTCTTTCTTCAGAGGTTTGAACGATCCAAGAGTATGGGGTTCCATTGTAACTAAACGTAATTTTAGACCCTTCTTTAGCAAAATAAGCGTCGCCTTTCCATGAGCAAAATGCCACATTGGGACGCTCTTGCCCTTGTTCGTTATTGTTTGCGCCGAATGTAATTTCTTTTTGCCATTTACCCTTTTCAGTCCAGAAACGAACTTTAGTTATATCACTGTTATTATCATCTTTTGAAATGTCATAAGCAGCAATAACCTTTTTATCTTTATCAACCATTGCAATTGTATAGAAACCTGTTTGACCAATTTTAGATTCCCACACTTTGAGGTTGAAATCGCAACGCCAGTTTTTAGCTCCAACTTCGCCAGCTTCATCTGCCGGGATCATAAAGGAAGCGCATCCACCCTGCCAACGATACCCATCAACAGAAGTACCAAGTAAATTCCAAGCTAAACCACCTGAGGTTGGATAACCGTCTGGCTTACGAAACGCCATTTTACCACCATTCACACAGACAGTATCTGCGATTGGTGATTCATAGTATCTATCACTAGCATCAACAAAACGTCCCCAACCATGATCGGTTGATTGATCTCCGCGTTTTACATCAAGTAGAATTTGAGATTTATAGCCACCCGAATCGACTTTTTCACCATCAAGAGTAGCATCTTCTACTCCGAAAGCCATTATCGATCTTGGACTAACTACGCCAATAAATCCATTATCAGCGGTTTGTTTTATTTTGATCTTAGGCCATGCAGTAACAGAACCTTCGTTGTTTACAGTTGCTAAGGTTGCATGACTGTTTGTTACAATTGAACCAACAGTAGGGTTTGTAGTATTTTTATTTAATACTTTAGTAGCCGTACTGTGTTTTAATCCATCAGGAACATCCATAGTAAATGTACCATTAATTGTTTGTGTACCAATCTCTTCGTTTAAAGAGATACTACCACTGGCAACAGCCATATAATACCAGCCAGGCTCATCATTGAATTGTAGTTTCTCAGGGCCATAAGGTGTATCTATAGCTTTACCGAACTCATGACGAAACTTCGAAGCTTCTATTGGTGTCAAACCCAACAGCGTAAAAGAGACGGTGATGGTTTTAGTAGATAGTTCACCTTTAACCCAACTACTTCCATACCGCCCTATACCTGTTGTGTAAGTATTGGACCAACTAGAGCCTACGCCACGATCAATACTAGTAATACCACCACGATATTTACCAATGATGGCACCTAGATTGCGTTGACGATTTCCTTCGCCTAAGAGTACATCAAAAATTGAATAATTACTCATGATATGCTAGGCAATTGTCCTTTCCTTCTACTTATTTGATTGCTATATGCTTGTTGTGCTAAACTCATGTGTGGAGCAAGTTGTTTACTTGCAACTTTACCATCAATATTTGTAACGACGACATGACCTTGTTCAATCGCTTTGATTTGAACATCAGCCTTACCAGAAATAGCTTCTAATTTACTATTCATGATATTCATGCCTTCAATTACATTATCGATAGTATAACGAGTTTGAGCAGCCTGCATAGTTGCTTGATTTAAATCTGTAAATGTAACGTTACGAGCAACACCGTTATACCCCATTTTGAAATTGCGTAGTTTAAGATTTGCTGTATCAATTCCAGACATGTCAACTACAGGAGTAATAACTGGTGTAAGTTCTAAGTTATCGTATGCATAGTCATTTACAGCAGTAACCGCTGATTGAACTTGTCCAATAGCGTTTTCTATTTCCTTGTTATTTTCGAATCCTTCAGATAAACCGCTAACCCACTCTTTTGCTACAGCTAATCCAGAGGTTTTAACTGCAGTCCATCCTTTACCTGAGAACGGTCCTTCAGGGGCAGGTGAGTGAGGGAAGAAACTCTTAACAGCTGCCATAACGTCTGAAGCAGCAGATCTAACTAAATGGATTGCACCACGGATACCTCCAGCTAAAGCACTAACAATAGCTTGACCTGCACTGGCAATTCCAGTTGTAGCATTAAACGCAACTTTGGCAGCTTCTAATACAACCCCAGCAGCGGTTGATGCAAGAACAGATGATCCACTAATACCATTAGAGAATATAGTACTTACGTTTTTACCTGTACCAGTCAAAGAACCGACACCAGATCCAGCACCCTTATTAGCTTGACTAGTCAAACCTTCACCGACCTTATATGATTTACCGTTAAGTGAGAAGATACCATTTGTGTATGATCCACCTAATGCTGTGGCAACTGCATATAAGTCAGATGCTGATGCACCGGATTGAGCCATTTTAGTTAACAAACGACCTGCGCTGTCGGCACCAATTTGTCCACTTTGAACACCCGTTATGAAGCTACCAGCAGCAAGAACACCACCATCTCCCATATAAGGGGCCATGGCGTCTACACCACTACGAGTGGAGTTTACCAATCCTTGACCTGCAGCATCGTACTGTCCTGTTATTTCAGCACTAGTCAATCCGTTAACAGCAGATGTAGCTAAACCGTTAACTGCAGATTGTAGACTGCTAGTATCAACTGATTGGATATTTGAAGCCTCGGTAAACGCATCTCCAATAGCTTGCATAATTCTACGAAGCAATTGAGCGTTAGCCACAGCATTCTCATCAATTTCTTTACGGCCAATAGAGCTGGCAACGTCAACCATTTTATTGACGCCATCTTTAATGGTATCAAGATTGCTATTACCCGCTTCGTAAACTGACACATCAGAAGTGCCAATCTCTTCAAGAGCCTCACCGGCTTTCTTCATAGCATCTGCAGCGGTCTTGGTTGCAGACATTTTATTCTTCACATTGCCCCAGTTCGTAAACCAAGAATCCCAGAAGCTAGTTTCAACCATTTTTGCTAGCGCATTTTGAATTACTGTCATCGCAGACTTAGCACGAGAAATAGATCCTCTATCCATACTGCCTAAGGCTATAAATGTAGGACCTAGTTTGGCAATAGCCTCAGCAGCTTTCTTAGCGCCAGACATAGTTTCAGGAACCGCAACTAGAATACCAGGAGCAAGAGTTCCTGCTCCACCAGCAACTAAGCCGAAAATACCTAGGACTCCTACCATACCTTCAATAGCTTGAGTAATAGCTGAAAGAGCAACACGAGCATTGGCTATTTGTCCAGAAGACATTCCGCCAAGCTTGATAAACTCGTCACCTACCACTTTGGTAGCAGCTACAGTACCTACAAGAAGTAGAAGTACTTCAGCAGCACCGGCTAGCATCATTGGGTCCAATGTAGCAGCACCACCAGCAGCCAATCCCATAATACCAAGCACAGTAACCATACCTGTAATAGCGAGAGCGATTGCAGCCAATGCTTCTTTGGCTGTAGCTAAACCTGTAGCATCCAATCCACTAAGTTGCATGAATTGGTCACCTACAATTTTAAGAGATAGTACAACACTACCTAATAGAGCAAGAGTTTCGATAGTACCAGCGATATTACCAACTTTACCCATAAGGAGTGAAATACCAGCAAGAACTGTAGACATGACAGTAATAGTACCACCAACTGCGAATAAAGCCGTTTGAGCAGTACCTAATTGTTCGACATTAAGACTAGAGAATTGTATGAATTGATCACCTACAATTTTAAGAGCAACAATTACACTACCCATCATACCAATGGTAGCAAGCAATGTAGATAGATCAGTACTCATATAATTTTGAGCGAGAGCACCTATATTCAGTGCTAAGAACATCATACCTAATTGGTCAGATATAGTCTTAATAGCATTGGTAGCAGATTCAAGACGTTTATGATCAATCTTAGCTAAATCATCTAATTGGTCAGTTAAGAATAAAAGACCAGCAACGAATGTAGCAATACCTAATGATTGAGCCCAATTCATACTACCTGTACCAATGCTGGCTTTAAATCCACCAGGTAAGTTCAAAGAAGCAGTAGCGGACATAGCAGCGATAGCAAGAGTCAATGAACGCATAATACGATTAATTGTATCTACGCCTCTGTCAATTTCATCGGTTTTTAATTTATTAATTTCTTCGAAGCTCTTAATAATAGATTTGATAGCAAATGTGAATGTTAGTATAGTAGCTGCAAGACTCCATTTAGTATTACCACTAGAGAATTTCAAACCCATTTGTGGAAGACCAGAGAATATCTCTTTGTTGAGAACTTTAACTGAGCCCGTGCTTCCACCAGTACCTAAAGTAAGTGTAGAAGCCATTAACATGATAGCATTTCGAATAGAAGCTGCTACCCGTTGAATAACTTTAGAAGCATTGTCTACTTCTGTAGTTGACATCTGGTTGATGATACCAAAACTATCAATAATATTACGAATAGATCTAGCTAATGATAAGATTGTGGCAGCTGTACCAAAGTTAACGTCACCCCATTTAATATCAGCCATACCTGTTTTAAAGAATGAGAACTTACCACTCATAAGAGCAACAGTACCTGCAATAACAGCAGCAATACCGGCTAATTTGAGTAGACTGTGAGTATACGCACCACCATCCATTTCGTTAAGAGGTTTCGTTACGTCTATGCACGCTTTTAGTACCTTACCAAGAGCATAAATAGTAAAAGCAGTACCAAAATTAGCTTTAGATAATCCTGCTAACCATGTTGCCCCAACTATTTCAGTAAGGACAGCACCCATACCAATCACGCCTTGTAGGATTTCATCCCAGTCCATAGCAGCGAGTTCTTTGAATGGTACGACAATCATCAACAAGCTAGTCGCTACTGATACAAGCATTGTTGCTTTACCAAGTTTCTTCATAAGTTGGTTAACTTCACCTAAACCAAGAGCATCTACAACATTACCCATAATACCTTCGGAAGATGATCCCCCAAATTTCCTTTGAGCAAGTTTGATTGTTGTATATGCACCTACTAGGATTGTAGCCATTGTAGCAAGAGCCGTAACTGAAGAAAGAAGTTTACCTCTTGGGATTGTTGAAATTACAAATAATGAGCCTGACATAAGAAGCAATGCTGTTGCAATTTCTCGAATAGATTTCGCCTTAATGTCTCTTTGATAAGCCTTAAGGACGCCACCTACTTCAGATAGCACATTTGCAATACCATTAGGGATTCTGCTGAATGAACGAATTGTATCGCCAAAAGCATCTGCAATTTTATTAAAGTTTTTAAGAAGTTTAATAAACGTTAATAATGAACCAGCTTCAAGAAGATTTGACAATGCTTTACTTTGGGCAAAGTCAGTAAACCCTTTTGCAATATTAGCAAGCGTATTGCCAATAAAGTCAGCTAATTTACCAAGAGCTCCACCAATAGCACTGAAAGTTCCAGTGATGCCATCTCCGACATGTTTAATTGTAACTCCGATGCCGGTGAACACAGATTTAATAAATTCTGCTTTAGAAGAGAAATCTAAGCTACTAAAAAAGTCTTTGATCCATCCACTAGTAGTTTGGAATGCATCACCTACTGCTAAAGGTAGACTCTTAAATGCAGAGATCATATTCTTCCAACTACCATATACATATTTGTTAAGGAAGTCACCCAACTGCCCCATTTTTGTTTTAAGGGCATCAGATTCATCACCAACGCCTTTAAGACCAGCAATAAAATCTTTAAAGTTAAAGAATCCTGATACTTTGCTACCTAATGTCTCGAATGCAGTACCAAGAGCTTTAATTGGGCTCTTACTATGTACAATAGCTTCAGCATTCATTTTGAATTTGGCTGCAGAATCCATTAGTTTCTGGCCTAGGTTATCTACACCACGACCCAATCGTTCAGTTATAGTGATGTTCTCTTCCATAGCGTCAGATACACCATCTATTTCGTCAGCATAGACTGTAGAACCGAAGAATAATTCTCCGAATAGGTTACCACCAGCTGATAAGATTCCTGAGGCGAATCCTTTAATTCGTCCCATAACATCGTATACTCGGTTAGCTTCTTCCCATACAGCTGAGAAAATCTTAACTAACGATTTAATAGCGCTTCCAACTAAAACTATTGGGGCTAACAGAGCTTCCCAGTGGTTGCCGATTGCTTCAATAATATTTAGTCCGAATTCGCCTACATCTTTAAGAACACCTTTTAGGTTAGTAGCTTCTTTGATAATCTTACCGAATAGTTTAGTAATCACACCCCCATGCTGCATGTTTAAAAGTGAATCACCGAATTGTTTAAACGCTTCAGCTAATGAATGGGTTTGCATATATACATCATGGAATACTCGATATGATGATGCTAGTTCATTTTGAAAGGCTATGAATTTTTGAGAGAATGTCTCTATAGGTCGTCCTGCTTCATCTACAGTTTTACCTAACCCAAATATATGTTTAACTGTGTTGCCAAAGAACCCAGCAATGCGTCCGCCTAATTGAATGAAGGCATAACCTATTGTTGTGGCTTTGTCGATTATCGCTCCGAATATAGTAGCAAAGAAGTCCCAGAAGGCACTAACGTTATCGCGTAGAGCTTGGAACATTTGTCCTATAGCAGATGTATTAATGTTCTTTAATACTCCACTAAATCCGTCGTATATTATGTTAAACAATCGGGCAAAAACAGATATTAAATCAATACCCATTTGGATGAGGTTGTCTGGAATAAGTAAATCTAATACTTTACCTAAAGCACCTACAAGACCTATACCCATTTTGACTATACGCCAAAAAGCTGTAAAGATTTGGTTTAAAGATTCTACACTAATCTCAGAACCTGTAATCTTTTCTTTAAGTCGATCGAAGAAATGGATAATTCCTTCGGCTATTTTATTTTGGATTCCGTCTCCGAATACACGCTTGAAACTGTCTGCAAAACTGTTAAAAACCAGTTTGAGTTTTTCCCAAGCGGCTTTAACAGTCTCGATGACATGTATACGCCCTTCAAGCTGGTTGAATGCTGCTGCCACTTGGGTCATAGCATTTGGAATGAATGAAACTATGTTTTGCATAATTTCACCAACAGGTGTCCAAATAGCAACGGCTTCATCACCTTTACCAACTACTTCAACCCAGAATTTAGACCAAGCATCTGAAACAGCTTCTTGAGTCGCTTCAAGAGCTTCTTTGAATGTATATAAAGATGCTGCTTGTTTCATCAATTCTGGGTCATTAGCATATTCAGTCAAAGCCGACATCATAACGTCATTGGTAAACCACTTACCCTCAGTTAATCGATCATTGAACAAATAGTTAACAGCTTCGTCATTAAGTTCACCATATTTATCAATCGCAGCTTGAATTTCTCCAGTAACATCGCCTTGTGCTACAGCAATGTCAATAATAGTATCCTTAAACTTCTTGGTTGCCATGTTTGCATTTTGAATTTGTCTCCAGTTTTGCAAGTTCATGAAACCCATTTGTAAGGCTTGCTCTACAGATGTTTGTAAAGTACGGTTGAAATCAGCAGTTGATGCTGAGGCTGATGCAGCCAAGTTACCCCAACCTTTTAGGGCTGTAGCAGCTTCATCCAATCCAATACCAGCATTTACGAACTGTGCTGTAGCTGCATTCATTTCTTGTGATGAATAACGAGTGGTCTTGGCATATTGTTCCAAATCACGCATTACCGCAGTAATATGGTCGCTTTCGGCCTCCCCTAATGCACTTACCAAGATACGAGTAGAGTCAAGTTCTCGTTCGTATTCTTGATAACCGTCAATGATAGGTCTAAACGTCCACTTGTTAATAATTTGCGTTGCAGTTGAGATTGCTTTGGCAGCAATATTCCCTAAAGCAACAGAAGCAGCCCCTTCAAGAATAGAGAACTTACTTCCAACATTTGAGGTTGCTTCGCCAATATGTTCAACACCTTTGGCGGCATCACTTGAGCCAGATATAATCGCCTGGAAATTCCCATTTTGATTTATCTGAGATATTCCCACTGCTGCTTCTTCAGACCTCTTACCTAGATTGATAATGTGGTCTTTTAGAGAAGAAACAATGGGGATATGGTCTGTAAGCTTAGAAAAAGAAGAAGACATGTTGGTTACAGAAGACTTAATGTTTTCAAAGGCTGTGGTTTTAATCCCTTTTAACTTAGAAGTAAAACCGTCAACCTCAGACATAGCTTTCTGTAACCCAGTAGTTAATTCTGTTTTATCTAAACCTAATTGAATAATTTTCTTTTCAACTACTTCAGATGCCATTATTTACCTCCTATCTTTCTACTAAGTTCTTTAGCAGTCTTATCTACAATAGGAGTTATGAAATCGTTAGGAGGAACATAACCGCCATTACGAGTACCATGCCCTTGTTTAATTAATATAACAAGAGGTGTACCATCCGAAACAGTATTTGAATTACTATAAATAAGGTCTAACTTATTGTTAGTTTCTGTAATATCCATAGTCCACGCATTAGCAGTTTTACCACTTCGGACTGGAGTATTATCGACTAACTGGTTTAGACCCTCCTTACCAACCGATTGAAATGTTGGCTTAAGCTTTGCAGAAGAATAATTATCTAAAATACTCATCAACCCTTTCGTCTTACCTCCTTTGGAAACGACGTTGATTTTCATTTATTCTCCTTCTTCATTTTGATTTTCCATAGCGGCTAAACGCTTCTGGTTAATTTCACGTTGTCGACGTAATATTTCAGCTTCAGACATCTGTTTACGTGGTTTATTAAACTCACTAATTACTGAAACCAGCATAAGTAATCTATTCACGTTCCATTTATCACATTCAAACGGAATTCCGGCATTTGCCATCCAAGCATAGATTACTTCGCTAGTCATAATCGTTCTCGAGTTACGATCATTATCGTCAGAACTTGATATTGCAGTTGCTGTAGGATTAGTATCAGCCATGTACTCTGTAATCTCAGTAATATTTTCAGGTGCTAGCATATTTGGGTTAAAATCGTCATCTAGGTTCATCATACAAATATAGTCTATCAACTGTTCAGGAGTGATCGCTTTATTTGATAGGAACGGTTTACGATATTTAGCTTCCCATACAGAAATAGCGGCTAAAGAATGTTCGAAATGAAAAACTCTTTCCTTGCTACGAACCTTAACGAATTTATTAGTTTCTTCATCAAACATCTCGTTTGGTTCGTATGGAATAATTTCCAACATACCACTACCCCCTTAATTACTATGAATTATGATTTTGATTTTTTCCTCGATTGTTGCGACGTTGCGCACGATTACCTTTTGATGCAGGAATAGCTTTCATGTTAGTTGTTGATTTGCCTTCTGCAATAATAGATTGCCAGAATTTTTGTGCGAATTCTTCTTCACTTAGGAACTTAACAAACAATTCACCATAAGCTTCAGATGCGATAAATGCATCACGGAAGTCTTTGGTTTTAACAAAGAGACCTTCTGGAGTGCGTTGTCCTACAGCGTCGTGAATGATTGATTCAAACAAGTTAAGAATTTTATCTGGGTCGTTACTGTCTAGGATATTGCGAACATATGTTTCCCAATCAACTTCTCCAGCACGAGACAAGATACGAATGATTTCGGCTTTATTCAAGTGGAAGTAAAAATCTTTTTCTACTTCTTTTTCCTCAATAACATCATAAAATTTAATATGTTGTTTAATCATTTTGAATTTCCCTTTCTTAAGTAAAATATACAAAAATATAAACGTGCTGCACATGATCCGAATTGCAGTTCCACACCCCTATCCCACGTTTATAGAAAGTTAATTAAAAATTAATTAGCCTCCAGTTCCGCCAAGAGTAGCAATTACTTCTGCTGGAGTTGGTAGAGCAGGAGCGGTAGATTCAGTACCGTAAAGTTTAGTTTCAAGAGCTTTAAGTTTGCTAGGTTCTGCAGTCAATGAAGAAATTACTAAATGAGCAGACGGTTTAGCTCCAGGTACATCTACAGGAAGAGTTGAGAAGTCCCATGAAAGCTCAAGAGCTTCTGGTGAATCGTTTACTGTTTGGTAGTCTAGAGAAGATACACCGGCAGTTGCATTGTATACTAAGTGGATTTCGTAACCGTATTCAGTACCGGCAGTATCGTTACCAATAAGAGTACGATATGCTAGACCAAATGGTGTACGAGTTTGTCCTGTAACACGAAGACCTTTAACTCCAGTAGCACCACTTCCAGAAGATAGAACTGATGCAGAACCATCACATTTTTCCCATTCTTTAGGGTAAGTATATGCAGTGATAGATCCTTTGAAGTTTTCTTTTGCAACAAGGTTAAGATAAATGTTGTTGTTAGCATAGATTGTAGTAGTGTCACCACCATCTGGTGATTCAGAAATCTTCGTCACACCATTCCATCCAACACCTTCTCCGTACTTGCCGCCAGTAGTTTGCGGAAATAGAACTACACGGTCGACACCAGTACGGTATAGACGTTCAGAAGATTTATCCCAAACAATTTGTTTACCAGCCATAATAGATTTTCTCCTTTATATATATATAAATATTTTAAAAATACACACGATAATATTCATGAAAAACACCATCGACTTTGGAATTGTTATTGTGTCTGCAATACTTAAACGCTGCGAACATTTGGTCTTCTATTGAGAGAGGCTTTCTAGACATGTAGGTTACCGTGTACGCGTGCTTAGTATTGTATACAATATTATTCGAGTATGTAGCATCTGTATAATTATCGGCGACAACAATACAAGGATACGTAATACTATCTTTGTCTCCGGGTTGATAATAAACATTAGGTGTAATATCTTTTAACAAATTAATAAAATCACTAAGACTTCTAGCCATATATTACTCCGTATAAATATCTAGTTCTTCTTCTTTCATTTTAGCAATATCACCAAGAACCGAAGACATCCTAGGTGGATACGGGTCTGAAGATGATACTTCATACAAGTCTCCATTATACGATATATAGCTAATCCTTTTTGCAGTATCAGGATTACAGTTCGATATTACATAGGACATCTTAGTTTTAGATGATGATTGTAAATTTACAGAAGAACTATCAGTAAGAGTTACAAGCAAATTAGACATTGTAGCTCTTACCTTTTCTTTTTTAATATACGCATAATCATAGACACCTGGGTAAGTTTCCACAGGGTTCTTAGTTCGTATATAAACGTTAATGATAGTTCTCATTTAATTTACCCATTTTGAAATTTAGGAATTATTTTCCTTGTTGAGAAGCGCCTGATGAATTAGTGCTACCACTAGGTGCTCCAGCTCCACCAGCTGATCCACCACCTACTCCAGGAGCGGCACCTGCACCACCTTGCCCTGGTTTAGAAGGTGCTGGTTTTTTTGAACCTGTGTCAGTTGAAGCATATTTAGGTCCTGGTTTAGTACCATCTTTAGCGCTATCTACAGTGAAGCTAGGAGTGTCTTTAAGTCCAGTTGTAGTGAATTTAAGTGCATTTGCTCCAGCAGTGTTTTCAGCTTTATCAGTAACGTTAACAACGATAAATGATTTAGGTGTTTGAATAGCACCTGATACACGTACTTCAGTAAGATATTTTTGTTGGTTAAAGTCAATATCGAATTGTTCGAATGTTGCAACTTGACCACCTTTAGAAGTACCGAATACATAGTCAGATAGGTTACCGATTACGAATTGACCTTGAGGAAGTGGGTAGTAATCAACAACTTCTGTACATCCGAAGTAAGCTGCGATTTGGTCATTTGTAGGAATACGGTTAGCATCTGCAGAACCACCATACAAATAACTTCCATTAGCATTTTTCAATGTTTTAAGTTTAGCAAGGTCAAATGGGTTGATGAACAATGATGGTGAACCAGAACCTTGGTAAACAGGAAGAATCATTTGGACATCATCTACAACAGATTTCCAGTTAGCAGAGGTAACTTTGATTGTGTAAAGATCGTCATCAGTAATGATTGGACGAACGTGTTCTGGATCAATGTGTTCAGGGTTCTTTTGTCCATTTACGAATGCTTGGCGTCCATCTCCAAGGAATGCTGCGCGAACAAGTTCTTCTTGCAATTTAGCAAGTTGTGTAGCTTTCTTGAATTGGATAATGTCAATACCATTTTCTTCGATATCGATGATATCATCACGGTCCATACGAGTTTTACGAATTACAGTATGTGGAGTTGTTTCACGGTAGAATACTCGTTCAATAGATTCAAGTTTTTGGTTACCTTTAATGTAACCGCGTGCACGAGCTTCATCTTCAGTGATGTCAGCGTAAATGTTTTTAATACGAGACATTGGTGATTTGCTGAAGGCAGCAAGCATTTTCTCTACGTTACGTCCAACTGGGTTGTAAACTTGAATACCTTTTTGCAATTTAGTTTCAGGGAATAACACATCAATATTTTTAATACCATGTTGAAGTGTAACACCTTGTTCAGCGCCAATTCCATTATCGATAAAGACACCAGCAAGTGATGATGCACGACCGTCAATTGCAGATTGGATAATTGTATCTACATCATCTTCGTAGAATGAGTTGTATTGATCGTATGATTGGAACGCGTTGTGTTTCATGAAATAATCTTCCCCTTCTTCAAAAATATTATGAGCTACGCTAGCACCATCACCAGCACCTTCAGCACCTTCACCATCTGACTCAGCATATGACTCTGCATCAGCATCAGCTTCAGCTTCAGCATCTTCAATAGAGCCAGCTTCACTAATTACAGCAGCGACAGCGCTTACTTGGTCGTCAGTTAATGTTTCCAACACTTCGTCATCTTCATCAGATAGTGATTCAAATCCGTGTTTAAGTCCTTGTAAAACAACTTCTGTTTGGTCTTCGTTCAATGTATCGAGTACATCTCCAACAGTTTTAGACATAGTATTTTCTCCTTGGTCTTTATGTTGTAAAATTGTGTTTTCTAACCCAGTATAAATAATACCTGATGATTCATCAAATGAATCGCTACCATCATCTGAGTGTGTTAATTTATGTTCAATCAAAGCGCCTCGATTAGCACCTTTTAGAACTAGACTAACTTCATAGATTTCTCCATGAGTTACAAAATTACCATTCTTTTGAATACGATGAGCCCCAATAGACATTGCCCATAGGTCACCGTGTCTAATAAGTTCTTTAGCATCTTGGCCATGTTCAGTATCGTTTAGATATCCATAACCATAGACACCTTCGCTATTATTATGTAGCAAGATATGGCCAATAACATTAGAGATGGAATTGTAATTATGATTCCAAACCAATGGCACTTTCATACCATCGTTACCTTTAAAGGCGTTTTGTTGGATAATTACTCCATCACTACACTGAATGTCATTCTTTGTTACATAACCAGCAAAATCATAGTTTTGTGGTTTCATAGAATATTTCTACTCCTTATTTTATTGCATAACATCACCATATTCGTCACCAGGCTGAGGATACCCACCATTAGGGTCCATCTGACCAGGAGACATAGTACCACCATTTTGATTTCCGTCAGAAATATTACGATTATACAATTCATTAGCTAATGGATTTGGATGAGGTTTCATGCCAATGAAGCTACGAATTTCATTTGGTGTCATAATTGCATTACGAGAGAACAAGTCTGCAGAAGATGCTAGTTGTTCAATCGGTAATAGACGGAATGGGTCACGGTAGAATCTGTACACATGACCTTGGGTGCGAGCAGTCTTAGTTAAGAAAGCTACGTTAAATGCATCACTAATAGCTTGAAGACAAGGGTCAACAGCACGAGCATTATAAAGATTGATTTCTTGAGCATTAGCTTCACCTGACAGGATTCTAGCGGTAATACCAACTTCGTTGTAGAAATCAGTCTTAAGTTTTATAACATCCTCTAGAACATTATTGGTAATACCACCACCAGCACTAACAAATTCTTCTTTATTTTCCAGAAACGCAATACCATGTTTAGAGGCTGACATTTGTTGTTCAATAGAAGCCATACGCTCTTTAGCTTGGGCGTTTCGATATGTAGTACCAGTACCATAAGGTAACTTAATAAAACCATTAAGTTTGCCTAAAGTAGCATTGTTATCCAAGTCTGTCATAAGTCTAACTTTGTTGTTTAAGAGATTTAGTGTATAGTTACTATTTTTAAATATAGTCAAGAAAGGAGACTCAATAATAGCTACATCACTTTTTGCAACAACAATAGATTGCTCAGTACCTGTCCGGTCGTTGTAGCAAGACACTTTCACATGTCTAGGGAACCATTGTTCGATTCTGCCAACACGGATAGAAAGAATGTTACCTGCGTTATCTTTATCGATAGGAACAGCAGCGACAACACCTTCGTCAAGCATAGACCAAATTAAATCGAATAAGAAGCTACGACCAGTTTGGTCAATATTAGCTTGTAATGTCATACGATTATAGAATTCAGATTCAACAGGTTCTTGGTTACCTTCAGCATCAATGATTTTTAAATGGTTGAAACTAACCATAGATGCATCGATAGCGATTCGATTGATAACAGATTTAATAATATCTGATTTATGAAATCCACCGTTACTAACATAGTGTGGTGAATAATATGTTGATGCTGTTGAGTAGCCAGAACTATTGTTCAATGTGAAACCGGAGTCTAGATTTGAAATATTAGAGAAGCTATTTATTGAATGTAAAATATCGCTACTCATTTTACTCAAATACCTCCTTATTTCTTGAGTAGGCAACCCACGCATCCATCATAGCAGCAACGTTATCGATTTTATCTTCACGACGCTCTTTAGATAATTTGTAGTTACCATTGTTATCTTGAAGAACCACACTATTACCCATAGCGTATTTCATTAGTTCTTCATCAAAAATTAACTGTCTTGCAGTTGCTAATTGTTTTAATTCGCCTAGAGGGACCGATTCTGTACGAGATCCTTGACGCACGGTTTCGATACCGTATTCACCATTTTCCATACCCCATCGTTCAACGAATGCAGCAGCGTTATAAGGGTCAAACCCGAAAGTTAGGACTGCCCAATCGTGAGAGTATATATAGTCTCGTACATCCTCATAGATTTCAACCCAATCAAGAATTGTTCCTTGGCATACAATAAGCGAGCCTTCCCGGATAAGTTCGTCATAACGACTCCTTGTTGCAGACGCAACTTTGTTATATTTTACTTCCGAGATATATGAACGGGTCTTAACACCGAAGCAGCCATTACCTAATGGGAACACCCATGTAAATGCCCAGAAGTCATCACCTTGTGAGGCATCCATACCCATAGCGCATGGTAGATGGTCGAAGTTTTGTTTTGGGTGCGTGATAGTCTCTTCGTATGTGAAGAAGAATGTAAACCCTTCAACAGGGATACCAAAACGCTTCGCCAAGATATCATTACGACTGATTGTACTAACTTCTGCACGTTTAACATCACGCATATAAGTGTCGTATGATACAGTAACGCCAATATTAGGGCAAGCCTTCATCCACATTTCCGGTTGTCCAACCTCTTTAACATCATCTAGTTTATAATACCAGATTGAAGTATGTGGATCTTCAATTTCTCCACGTAAGATTTGTAAAAGTTCCATTTTGATTGAGTCACCAACTTTATCGCGAACAGTACCCTCAGATGAAACAGCAAGAATAACGTAATCGTCAACACCACCTTTAGCGGCAGATTGTTCAAGGGCATCAATTACGTTTTCTTTAATATCACACGACAACCATTCGTCTACGGTACAGTATTTTGATCGAGCCCCTTGAATTGCATCGATAGTCATAGGACGAATTTCCAATAATGAATTGGTAAGTTTATTTTCAATACCGCGTTTGGTTGTTGTGAGTTTTTGTTGGGACTCATATGAACGAGACTTATTACTACCTACTGTTAGAACTTGAAATAGTGGACCACGAGCACGAGCAATAGCTGTCGATAATGGTTGAAGTATCTCCATGGCTTGTCGCATTGTAGGGGCTGTGGTGATTTGTTGAGTAGTAGATGTGTCATTAACTAGACCGTGCATTTGAATAGTGGATTCATATAAGGATTTTGAATTTCCACGAGCAATAATCAGGAACTGACGATTTCGTAATCGTTTCTTTTTACGTCTAATAACACGACGACCTGTTTTGGGGTCAATAGTTTCTTCATCTGAATAATAATACCAAGCAAATAAATCCTCAGCCCACAGCTTGAATGTTGGTAACAAAGTCAAAGGCTCACCAGTAGTTAGAGTCAACTCATTTTCACAGAAATCGATGTATCCTTGGATTGCATCAGGATCATAGTAATAGTTTGGATTCTCTATGTCTCTATCTATACGGTTCATTTGCATAGATATTGTTTCTGGAACAGGGATTTCACCTTTTAACACCGCTTCTCGGAAACGTCCATATTCTTGAGGTACTGCAGTATTACTTATTCTACTCATAGTAGTTACCTCTACTTATTACTTACCGTAAATACGACGACGTTGTACTCGATCACGTTTAGCGTTTATTTTCTTTTGAGCTTCGATGTGGTTAACGTATTTAGTAGTAGCCTTATCCCATTCACGAACATTATCTTTGAATTGCTTTTTAGCATATTTTGTTTTAGATTGTTTCTTAAGTGCTTGACGAAGTCGAGCTTCTACAGAGTTATCGCGACGTTTACCAGCTTTAGGGTTCATCAATACATCAGCTTTAGTATGAGGAACATTTCTAGCGTTTTGCAATTCTTTTCTATACATAGCTCGTGTACGCTCATTATTCTCGCTAATGTTATATTTACTGTCAATTCGATTAGCAAAGCGTTTAGCATTTTTACCAGCTTGATTAATGTAGCGTCCAGTAGAATTATACAGATTACTAAACATTTCAGATACACGACGACCTGCTCGACGAGCTTCACGTACACGTTGTTTAGCTTCTTCAGACCATTTACCACCATGTAATAATACATCTTCTGTATTATCAATAGCTTGAATTAAAATATCATCTCTCATGATTTTATTTCTCCTTAACTTTTCTTTATCATTTACCACCGTTCATCTGACGATAATATTGGTTGTATGCACCGGCAGCTGTACGAGCGGTCTTAACTCCTCTACGCATCGCTTGAGCCCCAAGAATCGCATTTTGAAATGCTTCAAGTTGTTCTTTAGTTGCCGTATTCTTATTATCAAAGAATTGTGAAGAGTTAGGATCTTTAATCAGTTTCTCCAACTCGACATTGGCTAAAACACCAGCAAGGGCTGCAAGACGCTTCTGGTTCTTGGCTTTCTTATCAGCTTTTGCTTTAGCCGCAGCAGCTTCTCTAGCTCTTTGTTGTGCGTAAACAATATCTCTAAAATCGTTTTCGGCTTTAAGGCGGTTACCTTGTTCTCGCATAGCCGCTACGGACATTTTGTCACGATGTTTATACATATCGATAAATCTCTGTTCACGTTCACGTTCATTAACTTCTGTTAACTTCTTCTTGCTTACCTCTTCGATTTCGTTAACTGCTTTCTTAGAACCTTTACTGATTAGAGACTTTAGTTTACCACCGATACCTTTTTTAGACTTCTTTCTAAGTGGAGAGTTGTCGAATCGTTCATCTTGGTACGGACGAGCTCCACTTCCAAGCTTGTAACGCCCAGAACGTCCTTTGACACCGGATTGAAGAAGCGCCTCTTTTAATTGGTTAGACATTTTGAAATTTCTCCTTCCAACCGAGCACGGTATAATGCTTCTTCAGCCTTAGCTTCAAACATTGTTTGTACCGAAGATTGTGGAGGGTCAAACTCCAATTGTGTACGAAGATATACAAACATCTTAGCCGGTGCTTTATCGCCAGTGAAATCACTACCGAAGAAATCATCCCAAGTAGCTTCTTCGTTTTCAAACAGATCAATAGTTTTACCTACCGAGTTCTGTTTTAGGGTAGCCAAAGCATTATTGATGGACAGCAAGATTGATGATTTATATACATCGTCTTCGAGAATATCTTCAGATGTGCTCGGAATAAAATTAATAGTGTCTTTTAAAATACTATTAGACATCTTATTCTCCTTTACCATAATATCGTATCTCCCGGGGTTCGCTCGATTATTCCTTGTGTATTCTTCTTAGAATAGTGAATAAGATTGTGAGTATTAACAGATACAGATATTAAATTTTCAGGGTCAAACAATTTAGGACTCCCATTAAGGATGTCCTCTTCAGTAAGAGGGTTGATATGGTGAACAATAATAAGTCCGTGAATAGGTAATTGTTGAACGCCTAAATCATTTCCGAAGTCTCGAACAATAGCATCTCGCCGTGCTTCCATCCACTCAGGTGTATGATAAAACTCATTAGACATATGTCTAGGAGAGCCATATTCAAAGTCACATAGCTTTAAGTATTCCAGTCTATCAGCATACCCTTTATACTTCAACATTTCGGAATATGTTCGAGTATAGTTATTCACCGTCTTCATCATGGGCACCCATACCTGTATAACCAGCGAACATACGCATAGCTTCTTCATATTTTTCATTACCAAGTCTTTCGGAATTAATAGCTTCCGTTTTAGCGCTAAGTAATTTATTTTGAAGTTCAAGGTTTTCCATTTCCATTTTCTCTTTAGGTGAAGAACGTTTAAGCCAGAATACAATTTCAGCAGATGAAGCAGTTCCTTCTCTAAGGCGACGCTCAGATAGTTCCATTGCTAAGGCTTGCATGTATTCATCCCGGGCTCGTGGATCACGAGGTTTTGGCATAGCCTCAATTAGTTCACCTTCTAGTGGTTCATCTCTTTTTACTATTTCTGACATACCATCATTCATCACAGATACCTACTTACTTTTGAGGTTTGTCAGTTTTCGGTTGTGATTTGACTTCTTCGACTAGGTAAGGTTCATTGAGAATGAATCCCTCAACTCCATCGGGAAGAGTTACTCTAATCCAACTCAAACCATCAGGATTGAATCCTTTGAACTCGCTGTCAAATGGGTAGACTTCTAGTGACGGTGCGTTAAGTGTGTCAGCAGAACGAACATTAACACCACCTGAAGCTACTACGCGATATGTTGTAAGATTTTGGTCCATGATTTGTCTCCTTTCTTTATTGTTTGTGTGGCCTTAGATATCTTTCTAAGCCACTATTGACCATTATACACTAAGTTTAATACCTCTTTTTGTTACTTTTTAGGAGTAAAATAGTTAATTAATAAAGGAAGTTACATAGAGAGAGATATTAGTGGTCACCGAGTCCACGTTGTCATTATTACTTTGTATATTTATTTCATTAATAAGGAGGCTAAACTAAACAACGAAAGGGTTATTAGGTATTAAACTCGGTATAATGGCCCATAGTGGCCTAGAAAAATTCCAAAAACGTTTTTCAAAAATTTGCACCGGGGATTTTTTGAAGACCACCACCGATGTA
>OBLI01001335.1_pt1 | contig 24428 bp, 23 predicted proteins | sample 1519701 | NCBI WGS metagenome assembly OBLI01 (sample SAMEA3663005, study PRJEB22513) | pig gut metagenome | biome: pig gut; feature: pig-associated habitat; material: faeces | place: France | collected 2012
GCTCATTATGACCGGAATAGTGGCTCACACATATCCGGAATGGTGGCTCAAGCTTACCGGACAGGCGGCTCATTGGAGCACAGATTATTCATTTCATCATTGATAAAATCGAGATTAAGTTTTTCCATAATGTTTACTTGGGTATTATTGGGGTCTTTTTCCTTTAATAGGGTTAATACATTTCCAAAGCGGATATTTATTTGGTTTTTTTTCATTAATTATCACCTCCAAAAAGATTATACCACGGGAATTGGAAAAAAATTGGAAAAATTTGGATTGATCATTTCAAATTTTGCTATAAAAAGAATATTATGATCGTGTAATCAAGATTACGAATTAACTATATCAAATGGCATGCAATTTGAAACTAATATATCACGCACATAGTGCAGAAAGGTGTCATATGAAAAAATTAAGTACATTTCTTTATTTTGATTTCGAATCGTTTTCAGAAGGAAAACAGTATATGTGTACAGGAATTACAGTGTGGAAGGATCATGATACTAACGCTGTTTTAGGGACAAAAGTAGAGGCTGCAATTGTTAAAGATCAGACTGATTACGGAGCAAATAAAGAGGGAGAGAAAGTTACTAATCTTTTTGAGAAACTTGTGTTTAAAGTTCCTAAAAAAATAGACATTCCATTAAATGTTGGAATTGTTCCGATAAATCCTGTCGCAAGTGTGTATGGAGAGTATCGCAATCAGCTTAGCATAACAGCGGATGATATAGAGGTGGTTAAGTAACAAGAGAGGTGAGGTGGCTTGTCTCCGTAGGAGACGATGCCACCTGCATAGATTGGGACAAGGGTGTGTCACTACGACACACACCCTTGTGATCAATGCTCAATGATCGGAGAAAGAAAGATGCAAGAAAGAACAAGAAACTATGCGACTGTTGTATATCCAGAATCAGCTCCCGATAATTGGAAAGGTATTTTAGAAGATCATTGCGTTCCGGCATTTATATCGCCATTGCATAATAAAGATATTGATCTTGAAGGAAATCTTAAGAAAGAGCACTTCCATGTGATGATTTTGTTTGAAGCTTGTAAAACAAAGGAACAAGCAAAAGAAATATTTGATTCTATAGGCGGCGTCGGAGTGGAAATTGTAAAAAACACAAAAGCCTATAGCAGATATCTATGTCATCTTGATAATAAGGATAAGGCACAATACGATATAAAGGATGTAATAGCGTTATCTGGTGCAGATTACAATACAATGATTACTCTAGCGAGAGACAAGTATACAGCAATCGGAGAGATGATAGAATTCTGTATAGCTAATGATGTGTTTTCCTATGCAATGCTTTTGCTCTATGCCAAGAAGAATCGTCATGATTGGTTCAAGGTTTTATGTGATAGTGGTACGTTGACAATTGTACAGTTTCTCAAGTCAAGAAGCTGGGAAGTAGAAAAACTAGGAGGGAAAAAAGGATTATGAACAACCAAAGGATTATAGCCGGAGTAAGACATATAAAAAAAAAGAAGATATTAATCTTGTTTCCTGCGGCATACATTTCATTGATGATTTTATTAATGTTCTTGCTGAACAAGCTTTTGCAGAAAATGGGAGAACCATATTCTGGAAAGGTATTTGAGATTGTTTTATACATTTTTATTGTAGAGTTAATTATTATAGGGCTTATTGGAATTATCCAGCTGTTCGGGATGCCGCTCTCGAGTAGGAAAGTTGCAAATGCACTTATAAATATTGATTTTGTAGATAATGAAGGTAAACCTCCACTCCTTATATCGAAGAAAAAAGATGGAAAAGGAATTGTTTATGAGTTTTATTCATCAAGCATTGCGCTTAACCAATATAAGAATCATTTTGCAGACTTTGAGACTGCACTAAATATAAGGATTGTCGATGTCCTTTCAGGGAGTGATAAGCGTCATACGATCATAAAGGCTGTTAATGGAAATGATATAGAGCCAGAGCTGATTGTCTGGAATGATAAGTATTTAAGCGACAAAGACTTTGAATTAATACTTGGCGAAAGTTATTTTGGTATCGAGAGGATAGACATTTCTTCAACGCCACATGTATTAATTGGAGGAGGATCAGGATCAGGAAAAACAAAACTGTTAAAACTTATACTGATGGAAGCCAGAAAAAAGAATGCAATTATTTTTCTAGCCGATTTCAAAGGCGGAGTCGACTATCCGGCAATTTGGCATAAAGCTTGTTATATTATAACAGAACCGGAGGCTCTTGATAAACAACTTGAAAAGGTATTGGAGATATTAGAAATAAGACGAAAGATGTTCGTTGAGGCAGGAACTCCAAATATTTCTGAATATAACAAGAAAACAGGATCTAATTTATGTAGAATCATTATTGCTTGTGATGAAGTCGCAGAAATACTGGATACAACAGGCTTTGATAAGGAGAAGAAATCATTGGCAGGTAAGATTGAAGGTAAATTTTCAACGATCGCGCGTCTAGGCAGGGCATTTGGACTTCATTTGATTTTTGCAACACAGAGACCTAGCTCAGATGTGATAAATGGGCAAATTAAAAATAATATAGGCTATAGGATCTGTGGTAGGGCGGATCATATTCTCTCGCAAATCATTCTGGATAATGCAGAAGCCTCAGAAAAAATAGCAGCGAATGATCAGGGAATGTTTTTGACGAATACAGGAACTCTATTTAAAGCATATTATGTAGAGGATAATTGTTTTGAGAGTATCGAATTTGAAAGGAAACTAAATATAGAAAATATGTTGGTGAAGTAGGGAGATGATAACATAGAAAAACAATTATTATCGATAAAAGAGGTTTGCTCCTATCTAGGAATCGGACAAACTAAAGCTCGTGAACTTGTTCGAGGAAGATATGGATTTGGCTTGCAAATAGGAAACAGATGGTACGCCAATAAAAGAAAGTTAGATACTTGGTTAGAAAACAATTCGATATAATTACATAATTTTAAGTAATGAGTATGGGAATCTATGTTATACTTGAATAGTAAAACATCTAGGTTCCCGTTTTTTGTCTACGGAAAGGAAGGCAAAATGGGAAAATCATTAAATGGAAAAGAGCTAGGGAAAGGAATTACACAGAGAAAGGACGGATTATATCAAGCTAGATTCATAAATCGCTTTGGAAAAAGACAAACACTATATGGAAAAACAATTTCCGAGATAACAAAAAAGCTCCGTGATGAGCAGTACAATGATGAAAGACAGCTTAATTTAGTTAGTTCTGGGATGACATTAGACGAATGGTATGAGCGTTGGATTACAACTTGCAAGCAACATTGTAGAGATACTACTCTTCGCTCGTATGCAATACAATATAACAGACTTCGCCCAGAGCTAGGATGGAGAAAATTAACAAGCCTTAATCTGGTAGTATTGCAGGAAGCATTTAATCATCTTAAAACAGACGCTTCTAGGTCAGATTGTAGAGCGGTACTTATAGATATGTTAAATCGAGCTGTTGAATCTGATTTGTTAATAAAGAATGTGGCATACGGAATTAATACCATATTGGATGATGAAGAAATTGAAGAAAAGAGAATTCTAAGTGATGAAGAAATTGAAATATTATTGAATACGAAAAAAGGTTGTTCTTTACAGAATTTTCTTATTCTTGGACTTGGAACAGGAATGCGAATGGGTGAAATGCTGGGATTGACATGGGATTGTGTTGATTTTGATAATGGCATTATCAAAGTTCGCCAAACACTTGCATATCTTCCAAACAATGGTGAAGCAATTTATGAATTTCACAGACCAAAGACAAAGGCTGGGAAGAGAGATATTCCAATGACTGTTGAGGTAAGGGAGGCTCTTCTTAGTCAACAGAGATGGAAAAGTCATGTATCTATCAGACATAATCCAAGACCTGGCATGGAGAATTTGGTTTTTTGTAGCAAAACGAATAATCCAATTCATGAATCAAATATCAGAGGTGCAATTAGATATTTGGTTGATAAGATTAATCGTGAAAATCCAGATTCGGATTTCAAGCCATTTACACCGCATGGATTACGTCACACCTTCGCTACTAAGTGTATTGCAAAAGGAATGAGACCTAAAACTCTTCAAAAGATATTGGGGCATAATTCGCTACAAATGACTATGGATTTGTATTGTCATGTAGAAGAAAGCACTCTAAAAGAAGAGATGAAGCTCATGGGCGAAGTGGTGTAAACATTCAGAAATAATAACAAATTTGGTGTAGAAGTGGTGTAAAAACACTTAGTGATTAATTACAAACCTAGTAAAATCAAGGAATTACGAAGATGCACTTGAAGTTTTTCATTTTTCAGGTGGTGGATGAGAAATAACCCTAAAAATGTTTATTTTATAGGGATTCCGGAACATTTCTCTGATATGAAATAAAAGACTGACACACCTTTTGACACACTTTTATATAAAAATGTCTCGAAATAAGCAAATCCTCTTAGAGCAATCTAAGGGGACTTTGTCGATTTATCGTTGTCTGAATTGATAAGTTATGATATACTTCGCACATGGGAAACCAGAGAGCCGGGCGGCTTACCCTCTTTTTCGGAGGGTTGCTAAGCCCCGGTGGGGCTTAGCAACGACCGGAGCAAAGCGTAGACCAACCCTCCAGACGAAAGAAAGGAGGGTTAGCCAATGTATGTTACATACTCTGACTTAATTCAGATTGGAATATTCATTTGCGCCCTTGTTGGATTGTGTTACACGATTTTCAAGGGAAAACGAAAATAGCCGCCATTACTGCGAATAATGACGGCTGTTGATAAAACAGTTATTTAATTCATTCGGGTAAGCCGCTTCTTTGGCTTTCCCTTTTTCTACGCATAATATAACATATCTTATGAGTTGATGCAAGGAAAAGTGTAAAACGGTTCATAATTGGGCATGCGGACATTTTTTTTAGACCGCTATGCCCAAAGGTTGGTTTATGGCGCTATGAATTGAGCAGCTGCATATTATTCTCAGGGATGTGCGTACTGCAAAATATAGAGTGACAGATTTTGTCTATGATGCAGAGAATAAGAAATTTATCGGCAAAGATGCATTAAATGAAGATGCAATCAATTACATCGGAACAACGGGCAGATAGGCTTTTTTCATATCAAGAGCACGAAGAAAAAAGGAACTAATAGGAACTGAATGGAAGGAAATTTAACAAGAGGACCAATTTTAAAGACGTTAACGAAACTTGCGATTCCGATTATGGCATCGTCATTTTTGGGAACATTATACAATATTACGGACATGGCATGGATCGGTCTGCTTGGCTCAGGTAATTGTTAGCGGGATCATGCTGCTGGGAATTTTCGTGCAGAAGAAGGAAAATGTGCTGAAAGGACTCCGTTTGTTTGTAAAAATTCCGCTGGAATATGTGGAGAAAATCTGTAAAATCGGAATTCCTACGGCGCTTCAGGGTATGGCGTATTGTTTCATTTCTATGATTTTGACGCGCATGGTGGCCGGCTTTGGCCCAGAGGCGATTGCTACGCAGCGGGTAGGCGGTCAGATCGAATCAATCTCATGGAATACGGCGGACGGATTTGGTGCAGCTATGAATGCTTTTATCGGTCAGAACTATGGCGCAGGTAAAACCGAACGTGTGAAGAAGGGATATCGGGTATCTTTATGGACCGTTGGCATATGGGGACTTTTGATCACCCTTATGTTTGTGTGTGTTCCGACACCGATCGCGAGTGTGTTTTTCCATGAGAAGCAAGCGATTGCAACAGCGGTTGATTATTTGATCATTGTCGGATTCAGTGAAGCGTTTTTATGTGTGGAGATGATGACGGTAGGCGCGTTATCAGGACTTGGAAGGACGCGTCTGTGTAGTGTGATCAGTATTGCCTTTACATCGCTTCGCATCCCGCTTGCGATCATTTTAAGCAGCAGTGTGTTGGGAATTCTGGGAATATGGTGGGCACTTACGACAACAACCATGATGAAGGGCATGATATTTACCTGTGTATTTTTACTGATCGTGCGAAAGATGACAGATACGAAAATAAAATAATTACAACCTTAATAATGCCTGTGCAGGATTTTTCAATCCAGTGCAGGCATTGTTTTGAAGATAAGTACAAATATAACGTATATAATATTGAAGAAATGCACATGTCAAAGAATCTTTGCGTAACTTTATATGCGATGTAATGTGATGATTGCTTTACTTTGAATATTATTTTTTGGATAATAAAATTCAAAGGAGGACGTAATACTATGAATATAGGAAATCAAATATTGAACATTCGTAAAGAAAATCAATTAACACAAGAGGAGTTTGGCAAACTGTTTCATGTTACCCGTCAAACGGTTTCAAATTGGGAAAACGGGAAACGTTATCCTGAATTGCAGATTCTTGTAAGTATAAGCGATCAATTTGGCGTTTCTCTTGATACGTTATGAAAGGAGGATTTAAAAATGGTACAATCGATAGATAAGGAAAGAGTAATGGGAATCATAAAGCGCGAAAAATCTGTCGTAGATTTTTTTACAGGTGCTGGGACCGGAATTATTGTATCTTGCTTATTTTCACCAGATTCATCTGCAAGAACTGCGGCCATTATCGTTGGAATGATAATGGTATGTATTGGCTGGTATAAAAAATCAAAGAGTGACAAAAAGGTATTTCAATATATGAAAGAACAGGAGTAAATGAATTTTAGCAATCATCGCTGGCCATATGATTTTGATCTTCCTCTTGACCAGATTTACACTTTTCTCTTTCAGGCCATGGTTGTTTCAGTTATTCCATGACCTGGATCTCAATTTTTTCCTGTGGGCCATGGTTGTTTCAGTTATTCCATGACCTGGATCTCAATTTTTTCCTGTGGGTCATGGTCGTTTCAGTTATTTCATGACCTGGATCTCAATTTTCTCCTGTGGGTCATGGTCGTTTCAGTTATTCCATGACCTGGATCTCAATTTTCTCCTGTGGGTCATGGTCGTTTCAGTTATTCCATGACCTGGATCTTATTTTTGTCCTGTAGGTCATGACCGTTAATGTTTCCACATGACCCAGATCCTATTTTTCTTGAATAGGTCAAATAGTGGATATTTTTCCATGACTCAATAGCCAAATTTTCTCTCAGGGTCAGTTCAATCAAACAGCTGGGATAAAAAATGCGGAAATCTGCTAAAATAGAAAAATAAAAAATGCGGAAAGAATAAAAGTTATGAATCAGCATGAGGCATTGACTCTATTGAGGTGTCAATGCCTTTTTTAATGGATGCGTTGCAATAACAATGGAAATTCTTCAGCAGATCGTGTATAGTAAGTGAACAACAGAAGAAACTATGGATTAGAATATGTAAAAAGCGAGGAATACAGGATGGGAAGAGTAGATAAACTAACAAAGGAACGAATTAAGGAATATTTGAAGCGTCTTGGCACGGATGAGGAGCTGGCGAGTGTCCGGGCAGATTTTGTGAAAGAATTTGAAGCGGTGGATGCTGCAGAAATCATGAGTGCGGAGCAGGAACTCTTGAGAGAGGGCACACCGCTTAGCGAAGTGCAGAGATTGTGTGATGTACATGCAGCGCTTTTTCAGGGAAAGACAAAGGAGAAACAGATAGCGAACGCGGAAAAAGCGGTTGCGGCCAAAGTGAAGGAGTATAAGTTGTCCGAGACGGCGAAGCTGATCGCGATTCCGGGGCATCCGCTTCAAACGTTTACGAGGGAAAATGAGGCATTGGAGGAAGTGATCAAGCGATGCAGGGAAGCGTTAGAGAGCTGGCATGTGCCATATGATCTGATCGAGGAAGTGAGGCAGCTTGCGACTCATTATGCCAAGAAGGGGGATCTACTTTATCCGCATCTGAAAGTGAAATACGAGATCAGCGGACCATCCGATGTGATGTGGACGGTGGATGACGAGATTCGGGATGAATTCGCTGCGTTGGCGAAGAAATCCAACAAACAGGATGAAGCGTGGCAAAAGCGTTTGGATGCGGTGCTTACGCGAGCAGAGGAGATGATCTATAAGGAGGCAAATATCCTTTTTCCGAACTGTGCGCTCAATTTTACGGAAGAAGAATGGTTCGGTATCTATCGGGATTCGAAAGATTATGCGGATTGCTTTGGCGTAGCCAACGGTGTCTGGGAGGCTGCGGAAGCAGCAAAGTTTGTGCCGAAATCCGCAGGAGCAGGAGGGGAGATCTTTTTGGCAGGCGGTCATATGACGGTCGAACAACTGGAAGCGATGCTGAATACCATTCCGCTTGAGATCACATTTGTTGATACGGACAATATCAACCGTTATTTTAATGAGGGATCGAAAGTGTTTAAGCGACCGGGCATGGCACTTGATCGTGATGTATTTTCCTGCCATCCGCCGAAGATTGAGCAGCAGGTGCGCCGGATCATCGGTGAATTTCGAGAGGGAACGCTTGATAAAGTTCCAATCTGGATGGACAAGAACGGAAGAACAATGCTCGTGACCTATATGGCGGTACGGGATCGGGAGGGCATGTATCTTGGAACGATGGAACTGGTGCAGGACATGGAATTTGCCAAGGATTACTTTCAAAAATAATTGAAATATTGACGTCCTATATAGTAGGGCGTAATATTTTTGTATACGATGGAGACGGTATTCTGTGAGTCTGCTATTTGATGATTTAAAAGAAGGACTTGAACGAGCAACGTCATATGAAAAGGGTGTTGGAAAAGCAAAAACGAAAACATATATGATTTTGCCGGTCAACGAATATGTGGAGTATATTGTAACAAAATAGGATAAAGAAATGAAACAGATTGATTTTGACAATGGAAAAATTACAAGCAATATTTTAAACGCAGCGGTTCCGATGCTTGTAGCGCAGATTTTAAGTCTGCTCTACAACATCGTGGACCGCATCTATATTGCCCGAATCCCGGAGGTCGGTACAGTGGCGCTCGGTGCGGTGGGCTTGTGTTTTCCACTGATCATTATGATTACAGCGTTCAGTAATCTGTTCGGAAGCGGCGGTGCACCGATTTTCTCTATTTATAGAGGCATGAATGAGAACGGGCGGGCGCAGATCGTGGTGAATACATCGTTTACAATGGTTTGTGCATGTGGAATTGCGCTTATGACGATCGGATTGGTGTTTGCCAGACCGCTTCTCGTTTTGTTCGGTGCATCGGAATCTGCACTTGTCTATGCATATCCGTACATGATGATCTATCTGATCGGCACGGTTCCTTCGATGCTTACGATTGGCATGAACCCGTTTATCAATGCGCAGGGGTATGCAACGACCGGCATGATTTCGGTAATGATCGGTGCGGCGGCAAATCTGATTCTTGATCCGCTATTCATCTTTGCATTTCACCTTGGAATCGAGGGAGCAGCCATCGCTACGGTAATTTCGCAGATAATGTCCGCGTGCTTTGTCATTATTTTCCTGCGGAGAAAGGCGGAGTATAAGATTCGCCTTCTGCACCGGGAGGAACTTGGCGAATGCACCGAGTATGCGAAAAATATAGTGAGTCTTGGTACATCGGGATTTGTCATGCAGCTGACAAACAGTCTGGTTTCCATCTGCTGCAACAATGTACTTTCCGTTACGGGAGGCGATGTGTACATATCGGTCATGACGATCGTTTCGAGTGTGCGTCAGATGGTCGAGACGCCAATCTATGCGATCGTAGAGGGATCATCTCCGATCATCAGTTATAATTATGGGGCGAAGCGTCCGAAGCGTGTTGCCAAGGCAATCGCGACGATGGCATTGATGGCTTTGATCTATACGCTTTCTATATGGCTTGTGATCATTAAGGCACCGGAATTCCTGATCGGTATCTTTAGTTCCAATAAGGAACTTCTTGTGGATGCGGTCCCGGCGCTCAAACTCTATTTTGCGGCGTTTGTCTTTATGCTTTTGCAGTATACCGGGCAGACCGTGTTTAAGTCGTTGAATAAAAAGAAACAGGCAATCTTTTTCTCGCTGCTTCGAAAGGTATTTATCGTTGTACCACTGACGTACCTTCTGCCGTATGCGTTTCATTTTGGAACGGATGGCGTGTTTATGGCAGAACCGGTGTCAAATGTGATCGGCGGAAGCATCTGCTTTGTCACGATGCTTTGTACCGTGATTCCGGAGCTGAGGGCGATGGAGAAAGGTTGTTCCGGCGATGGAGCATGAGCCGGTTTATGTGACGCTGGAATCGAAAATATTAAATTTGCAATCGATCGTCTTAAGAAGTAAGATAGAGGCAAAAGAATAAGGAGGAGTTTGTAAAATGAACAGGTTGATGAAACAATGCGCAGCATTTGTGCTTGCATTTGCACTCGCATTCACATCGGTAAATATGACCGGTCTGTCGGTGGAAACGACCTACGCGGCAACGACACAGACAATCACCAAGGCGACAACGGTCGTATGTAAGAAGACCGCCGCTGTGAAGGCACCGAAGGGATATCGAAATTGCAAGTTCTTAAGTTCCAATTCGAAAGTTGCTACGGTAAATGCAAAGGGAAAACTGAAGGCACTCCGTCTTGGCGTGACAATGATCACGGTAAAAAGCGGTGCGAAAACAAAAAAATATACGGTCACGGTCATTCCGGCGAAGAAGAGTGACGTAAGACTGAATCAGGAACTGATTTTAAGCGGACAGAAGTTTCAGTTAAAGCTGGTTTCCGACAAGTATGATACAAGTCAGGTGAAGCTGTATATCGATAGTGCTTTTAAAGAAATCGACCACAAGGGAAATTGTAATTTTAAGGAATCCAATTGTTATCAAATGAGCGGATCGCTGTCCTATTCGTACGGAAAGTTTAAAAAAAATATTACATTGTATGTTTGTGATAAAAAAGTAATTATGGACGGGATTGCGTCGACGGATACATGGGGATCAGAAGATATCCGGGCCGGGGTAAGCTATGATACGAGTTCTTTAAAATGGGAGTTCTTTGATGAGTCATTTAACTATAAGCAGTTAAAAAATAAGGGAATTGAAATTCAAATTGACGACAAGCCGTTGCCGGATACAGTTGTTTATACTCCGGGAGAACACACCTTTACGATCGTTGCCGGAATAAATCAGTATAGTCAGAAAGTCGACATCACTTATTCCGTGAAGGACGCACTTGTAAAGAAAGATGCAAGGGGCTACGCAGAGGACGGAAAAGAAGTATTTGACGCAGCATTTGCTGCTGTCGATCAGGTGGTTAAGGATGGAATGAGCGAGGAAGAAAAGGTAAAAGCCATCCATGACTATTTGATCTATAATGCCAATTATGTCAATGACGGTAACTACCAAAGCGCGGAGAACTGGGCATATGGAGCCGGTGGAGTACTGATCCATAAGGAAGGTGTGTGTCAGAGTTATGCCATCGCCTTTTATATGATGGCAGTATCGGCAGGACTTGATTGCAGATATGTGACAGGAACTACAAAAGGTGGAGGTCATGCATGGAATCAGGTTAAGGTGGATGGAAAGTGGTATTATATCGACTGCACCTGGGATGATCCGATTATGAATGGGCATAGCGGTGGCGGAGAACGCTATGAATACTATTTGTCGGAAAATCTTTGGACCGATCATACTGCAAACGCAACAAAAGATCTGGCGGATGATGGCAAATACTACTGGGAACATTTTTATCTGACAGGAAAAGATTATTAATAGAAAAAGTGAAAGGACGCTGCCGATTGGCTGCGTCCTTTCTTTGGAACAAAACAGATTCTCTTTGCGAACAATGTTTAAATCTGGAAATTGCTGATATTCTGTGCGAGCATATCGGCGGTATTCCGAAGGTCTTCCGTAGAATTTTCGATATTGCGGAAACTGTCTGCCATCTCTGACATTGCCGTATTGGTCTGGCTTGTGCCATCCGCATTCTGCTGCGCAATATCGGACAGAGTTTCGATAATGGCGATGATCTCGTTTCGTGCTTTCTCAAGTTCCGTTGTCTTTTGCTCAATGCTTCGAATGCGCTCCACAGAAGCATCGAGTTCGGTGATCACACCGCTTACGGCAGAGGAAGTGTTTTCAATATACTGATTCTGCTGGTCGATAACGGTACGTGTGTGTTCCATGGTTTCAACCACTTTCTCGGAATTGGCGATCAGTGTATTGACAATTTCCGCAATATTGCCACTGGCGGTATTGGATTGTTCCGCAAGCTTCTGGATCTCTGTTGCGACAACGGCAAATCCACGTCCGGCTTCACCGGCACGTGCTGCTTCGATACTGGCATTCAGTGACAGCAGATTTGTTTGTGCCGCAATCTCTGAAATAAATTGGGTCGCAGACTGAATACTCTGTGCGGAAGTGTTTGTCTGATTGGTCTGGTCAGCGATAACAGAGATCGCATTTTTCACTTCCTCATTGATCTGTTTTAATTCTTCAATTGTGACGGAAGCCTTGTCGCTGGCCTCTTTCATGGTGTCGGCACTCTCATTTAACTCATCTGCGGCAAGTCCCGTTTCGGTAATCAGGTTACCCATGATCTGCACATTGGCAGAGGCGTTCTGCGCATCCGCTGCCTGCTGGGTTGCACCGTCTGTAATGTTGGCCACCGTTGTCTGCATTGCATTGATGCCGGTATAGGTTTCATGGGAGGTCTGCTCAAGCATGTCGGACGAATCCACAAGCAGAGAAGTACTTTCCTTGATGCCACCGATAATTTTTAAAAGCTCCGTCTGTAGATTTTCAACTGCGCGGGAGAGATCACCAATCTCATCGGATCGCTTCAAAGCCTTGCGGTCAATTGCTGCGTGCAGATTACCGGAAGATACTTCCTGAACACTCTGAATACTTCGGCGAAGTGCACGCGTAATAGAGGTTGTGCACTTCTGTACGATAATAATACAGATGATCATGGCAGCGATCACGATTGCGATGATCGTGTTGAGAATCCGCATAATACTGTCGTGTGTCGGCTTTTTTTCGGCTCCGGCAAATACCATACCGATCGGTGCGGAAGTATCGTCTTTCTGATAGACCGGTGTATAGTATCCGTAGTAGATGGTTCCATCGATCGATACATTGGAACTGAAGAAATCTTCACCGTTTTTCAGCACGGTTTCCGTAATCTTCTCTCCGGCAGGGCTTCCGAGAACACGATTTCCATTGGCATCCAAAGCTGAGGTCATGATTCGTTTGTCTCCGTAGAAGAAGGTTACGTCCATTCCGGATTCTGCTTTAATTGTATCGACAAGATTTTCCGATTGCGAGATGTCGTAACTGCCTTTCCAGATGTCACCGTTTGTTGACTCTAAGTAGGAGCCGGCATTCTGATCATAGGCGGCTAAAGTCGCAACCGCAGTACCTTTCAGTGAGTTCTGTACCTGCCCGAGGATCGCATTCTGTACAAGTGTTGCTGCCAGTGTGATAATGATCCCGCCGAGAAGAAGTAAGGGAATGAGGGAACAAAACAGGATTTTTTTTCTTATGGTTAATTTCATGTGCGCCTCCTCTATTCAACGACAACAACATTGCGGTAATACCAGTTGATTCCACCGGTAATCGTAGCGTCATCAAGTGTCGAGCCTTCTGAACCGATCGTATCTCCGGTGTTTGTTTCCAACACTCCGTCAAATACATTGTTTTCTCCGCTTAGGATTGCAGCGGTTGCTTCGTTAACTTTTTCCTGCGTACCATCAGCAGCAAAACTGGCAAGGTTTGTGATTCCGACAAGTCCTTCTGCCATACCGCCGTAATAGTTGCTTCCGTCCCAGGTCCCGTTCATAACGCTTTTGACTGCGGAAGTATAGTATGCGCTCCAATTCCAGATAACGCTGGTAAGGCAGGAGTTTGGGGTCTCTTTACTCATATCTGAGTTATAGCCGATACCATATACACCGCGATCCTGTGCGAGCGTCTGTGGATAAGGGGTATCACAGTGTTGTGCCATCACATCACATCCCATATCAAGAAGCTGCTCGGAAGCAGCCTTTTCCTTGTCTGGATCGTACCAGCTGTTCGTGACAGCAACATAGATTTTGGCATCCGGATTGACCGATTCCACACCAATGGCAAAAGCATCGATACCTCCGGTTACTTCGGAGTTGGAAGAATCCTGAGCTGCGACATAACCGATCTTGTTACTCTTGGTGTTCATTCCGGCAACAATACCGCTTAAGTAGCGTGCCTGATAGATTCGGCCGAAATAATTGTTAAAATTCTTTCCGTTGGACAGATAGCCGGTTCCGTGGGAAAAATATACGTCCGGATATTGTTCCGCCATCTCTGCGGTTGTTTCCATATATCCCCAGCTTGTGGTAAAGATCATCTTACATCCGTCGTCGATACATTCTTTTATGGCTTTCTCCGTTGCGGCAGTGTCGCTGTCATCCACGATCTTGCGTTCAATCTGATCCGAATTCAGACCGAGATTTTCTTGCATTCCCTGAATTCCGAGGTCGTGAGTATAGGAATAGCCGCTTCCTTCGGATGGATCCGAAATATAGAGAACGCCGACTTTCATATCATCTTTGGAGATACCGGTCTGTCCGGAATCCGTTGCCTGGACAGAATCTTCGGTAGAAATATATCCCTCATTGGTAGCATAGTCATCGGGAGTCTGAGTTGAGCCGCTTGCGCAGCCGGTCAATACCGCAGCCATGAAAAGAAATGCGGTACAGTTACGAAGTGTTTTTTGCCTCATTCTGCGTACCTCCTGCACTTATGTCTTAAGAAGATTTTAACAAAGTATCGCAAAAAATCAACAAAATAAGACAAAAAATGACAAAATTGTGAAAATTAGACGGTCTTTCGACCGCAGACCTGGTACATAGATTCATTGGAAATTATCGTTGTCACATCTAAATACTTTGAAAAGATATGCGCAAGCTCCTGCTCGTGGAGGAGACCGATTGAGACTTTGCTTGCAGCTCCCTCATGGTGATGATTGATCCATTCGCGGCTCATGCCGTGTGCCACAGAGAGTGTTCCACCGGGATTCAGATGGAAAGCAAGCGTTGCAACAAGGTGTTCCGGGTCCGGAAAATGCGGAAACGCATTGTAGACCATACAACAGTCAAATTTCTGTTCAAAAGTGAGTGTTTCAATATCGCCGCAGATCACACGGATCGGGCTGCCCGGGTATTTGCGGGAAGCAATCCGTGTCATCTCCGGCGAGATGTCCACGGCAGTCACGCTTTTTACGTTGCGCTGCAGATAATCCGGAAAAAGCACGCCGGTTCCACAGGCAACGTCAAGCACGGTGCAGCCTGTAGAGACTCCACCGTGGTCAAGAATCGTGTTGATCACCGATTCGTTTCTTATCATCCTGGCATCCCAGGAGGATGCACAGTAATCAAAAAATGTAATGACGTCCTGTTTGTTCATATATTATGCCTCAATCTTTGGATAGCGCTCCGGGATCAGGTGCGCTTTCATCAATGCGAATACAATGCTCGGAATGAAGATCAGCTGGATCAGTGTTCCGGGCCAGCTTGTCACAATGTAACCGGATACCCATGCACCCATGGAGTAGGAGCCAGCAGAGAAGATCAGTGCCTTCGTGATACCGGAAAGGATTCGTCCACAGACGATTGCTGCGATCAGGCTGATGTAGAGATCTGCGTAGATATTCTTTGTGCGGACGACCTTCATCATAACACCGGCGATCATACCGTAAAATGCAAGCTCAACCATCATAGACGGAAGGATGGCAACCGGTGGCATACCGGTAAGTACGCTTGATAACGCCGGACCTGCGACTCCGCATAACAAGCCAAAGGGCCAGCCCGCGACAAGGCCGCAGAGGAATACCGGAATGTGCATCGGGCAGAAAATGCTGCCGGCATTCGGAATTCCGTGGAAAAGCATCGGCAGGATGTAGCAGAGCGCGATACATACTGCAGTAATAATTGATTTCTTTACATAAGACATTTCTTTCATCGTAATGGTACCTCTTTCTTTTGAATCATGGTTGATATTATAGAACATATTCCAGAATAATGAGCAAGCAACATAGTAACAATGCACACCATCCGCTTCGTGGGATGGATTTATGTTTTTGCGGTACGTGATACGCACCTCTCCGGTAGCCGCGGGCTTCCATTGCCGTCGCAAGTTCGTCTGCGTGTCGGAAAGCCGCAACAAAAATCGGAATAATGAGAGGGAGCATTGCACGCGCCCGTTCCGTAAGGCGTCTGCTGTCAAGCTTTGCGCCTCTTGCAAGCTGCGCCTTTTTGATGCTGTCCGTCTCTTCCATCAACGTCGGAATAAACTGGATCGCAACCGACAGGATCATCGCGATATCATCCGCCGGAATCCGTAGCAGTTTCAGCGGGCACAGCAGCGTCTGGAGCGCTCCGGTGATCGCGAGCGGCGGTGTTGTCAGTGTCAGAAGATTGCTGAGCACGAGGATTAAGATCACGCGATAGATCACCTGAAATCCCTGCGCGATGCCCTGGGTTGACAGTGTGAAGATCCACCATTTCCACAGAGGATTTTCCGCGTGAAAGAAGAACGCATTCGTCAAAAATACCAGAATAAAGAACCATCGCATTCGCAGGACCGAACCGAATACGGAGCGTAACGGTGCATGCGATACTGCGATCAGTGCACTCCATACAAGGGTAATGACCACATATTCTGTGGCGCTGCGCGTCAGGATGACCGCCACGATCAGAAGCAGAAAGCTAAAGAATTTTGCTTTTGTATCGAGGCGGTGCAGGAAGGATTTCCCCGGAACATAGGAGCCGGATATAGATTCTTTCATGCGCCACCGCCCTTCTGCGGAGACACTGTAACAGAATCATGTCCTTCGCACGTTCTGTTGTCCCATGAAGAAGATCGTGTTTGGCAAGGTATTGTGTGCGATACCGAATTCTTGTATACTTGCGATAGTGCTTCCGTCAGTTCCGTATTTGAGAGCGGACATTCGTCCAGCTCAATTCCCTGTGCCTTAAGTTCATAATACAGTTGCACCGTCATCGGCGGCTTTAGTCTGGTCTGTTTCAGTAGCTCCATATCGGTCAGAATTTTACGGGGCGTTCCGTTTGCCAGAATTTTTCCATCCCACATGAGAACCACCCGGTCTGCATCAAGTGCTTCCTCAACATAATGCGTGATCATCACAATCGTTTTCCCTTGTTGATGAAGATCCTTTATCACGGCAAGAACTTCCTTGCTGCCCACGGGATCGAGCATGGAAGTTACTTCGTCGAAGACAAGGATTTCCGGGTCCATCGCAAGCACGCCCGCCAAAGCGATCCGCTGCTTCTGTCCGCCGGAAAGAGAGTGAGGCGCACGTTGTTCGTAGCCGTCCATTCCAACAAGGTGGAGCGCTTTCTTTACTTTTGTTTCAATCATTGCTTCCGGGGTATCGTAGTTGCGCAGTCCGAAAGCGACATCTTCTTCGATGATCGTGGAGACAAACTGGTTGTCCGGATTCTGGAAGACCATGCCGACTTTGCGGCGCAGCTCACTTTGGTTCTCCGGATCGGCAGCATCCATTCCGGCTACTGTGAGCGTACCGCTTTGTAGCGGAAGCAATGCGTTCAGATGCTTCGCGAGCGTGGATTTCCCGCAGCCGTTGTGCCCGAGGATCGCTACCAGCTCGCCCGGTTTCACGGAAAGCGAGACACTGTCTAAGGCGTGAGAAGGCGCGCCCGCATAATCATAGGAAAATGTTAAATTTTCGGCCTGAATCATGGTGCGCCTCCTTTCTTCGCACAAATAAAAAGGTACACGGTAGACTCTTCGCGAGTCGCCGCATACCTTCCTGGATATGCATGTTGTGCTTATCATTCTAAAATGCTTGGTTGCCACATAAATTTTGTGGTCCGATTGGAACATTTATAAAATATCACGGATAAGATATTTTTGTGTTCTATGTTGTTGGCATGTCCACAATTTGAAATAAAGTTTCGTGTGAACATAAACCCGATCTCAAATTCAGACATCGGTTATATCAAATAAGAACACTTCGGTGTTCATAAGTTGGCTTCGTGTCAACCATACTACAACATCTGCCAATCATCCAAACTAGCCCGAGGCTTTGCAGATGCGGGGCAATACAAGACAAATGTACCGCAATGCACGCATCATTTTAGCATAAATGTATAAGATCAGCAAGAAGTCTGCGCCATTTTCTCAACCTCTGCGACAGCGTTTGCAATCAGTTTGCTGATACTGTAATCACTGACACCAACGATCACATTGTCACAATGGTTGAATGGAATCAGCACGCGTTTTGCATCGCTCTGTGCAACCGCCAAAGCCATCTTCGGCGTGATCTCGCCGAGCAGCGAATCCGCGATCACAATTCCAATCGGCCCGACAATAATATCTGCGTGACGGCAGCCGACAACAACCGCATTTTCTCCGGTGGCAGCCTTGTCCGCTTTCGCCTTCACCATAGCCGCGGTTGCAGCACTGTTCGTTCCGACCGCCGTAATGGTCGCATCCGGCATCGCGCCTTTCAGCGCTGCCACAAGCTGTCTGCCGATGCCGCCTCCCTGCGCATCAATAACCAGAATGTTCATGTTGTTCCCTCTCAATCTTATTGCATTGGCAGACGGTCTGAAACGTCTGCCTTTTCTAAGGAAAGTTTATCATAAATGCGAGGATGCTTCCACCGGAAAATGTGAGGCAGGACAGGGGATACGAATGATAGTTTTGCTTCTAAAATGTAAAGTGTGTCATAGGGCAAGGAATCGTAGCTCAAAAGGGTATGAGGGCAAAAAAATGTCGTGTATACCCTTGAGCGTAAGACCGTTTGAAAATTACCGAGTTTCATGTGAATGTGAGATATGATATACTGAGCGTAGATATGTTTGCTAATGAAAAACTAAAATAATGATAGATAAGGATTGTGGAACATAGAAGTATGGAGAGCAGAAGTTTGGAGAAAAATCGAAAAAGTACATCGAATGCAAAAATAAAAAAGGATTGCAACAAAAGAGGATATGATTCAAAGCCATCTAATTTTAAGAAAAAATTGTCAGGTAATCATTCTAACCAATCAAATGGAAAGAACCCAAATAATGGGAAGCACTCAAATAAGCGTGGCAAGTTTGAAAAGCGTGCTGAGCAGGAGCAAAAGAATTTTGCTGGAAAAAATTTTTCGGATTATAAGGACCGAAAATCCATGGGACAGAAGCCAATGAATCAGAAATCAATGATGCAGAAGCTAAGAGGTCAGAAGACAACAAATCAGGAATCAATAAGCAGAAAACCCGCCGACGGAAGCTGTCCATACGCCAAGAAATGCGGCGGATGCGATTATCAGGGAATCTCTTACGAGGAGCAGCTGAAGAAGAAGCAGTCCTACATCCGTAAACTGATGGAGCCGTACGGCAAGGTGCAGCCAATCGTAAAAATGGATGATCCGTATCACTATCGCCACAAAGTGCAGGCGGCGTTTGACTGTACCCGCAGGGGACAGATCGTAGCGGGGGTTTACCAAAAAAATTCGCATGATGTGGTCGATATTGAAAGCTGCCAGATCGAGAATGAAGAGGCAGATGCAATCATCCGCGATGTGAAAAATATGCTGCGCTCATTCCGCATCAAGACCTATGATGAAGACACCGGATACGGGCTTTTGCGCCATGTTCTGGTGCGCAAGGGTTACCACAGTGGACAGATCATGGTTGTGCTTGTTCTCGCGGATGCCATCCTTCCATCGAAGAACAATTTTGTCAAAGCGCTGCGCAAGAATCATCCGGACATCAGCACCGTTGTCATCAATGTCAATGATAAGCGGACAAGCATGGTGCTCGGCGAGCGCAACATCACGGTATATGGCAAGGGTTACATCGAGGACTCGCTTTGCGGATGCACCTTCCGCATTTCGCCGAATTCGTTCTATCAGGTAAACCCGAAGCAGACAGAACTTTTATATGAGAAAGCAATCGCCTGCGCAGGACTGACCGGAAAAGAGACGGTGATCGATGCGTACTGCGGAACCGGAACGATAGGGCTGATCGCAAGCAAGTCGGCAAAGCAGGTCATCGGTGTGGAACTAAATAAAGACGCGATTCGTGATGCAATCACGAACGCTAAGCGAAACGATATTCATAATGTACGCTTTTTCCATCAGGATGCTGGCGAGTTTATGGTGGAGATGGCGGAAAAAGGCCAGCAGGCGGACGTGGTCATTATGGACCCGCCACGTACCGGAAGCGACGAGGCATTTCTCTCGTCCGTTATCAAGCTCGCACCGAAGCGCGTGGTCTATGTGTCGTGCGGCCCGGAGTCGCTGGCGCGCGATCTCAAGTATCTGACTCACCACGGATATCGCATGAAAGAGTGCACGCCGGTTGATATGTTCCCGTTCACACGGCATGTGGAGACGGTAGTTCTCTTGTCCCAACAAAAAGCGGATGATTATCTGGAAGTAGAGATCGACTTGGATGAGCTTGATGCTACTAGCGCAGAGACTAAGGCTACATATGAAGAAATTAAGAAATATGTTGCAGAGCATAATGATGGGATGAAGGTATCTAACCTTTATATTGCGCAGGTGAAGAAGAAATGTGGAATTGAGCTAGGACAGAATTTTAATTTGCCTAAATCTGAGAATGCTAAGCAACCACAGTGTCCGAAAGAAAAAGAGGATGCTATTGTGGAGGCATTGAAGGCGTTTCAGATGATATAATATCTATATGCACTTAGCCTTAAGTGCTTGTTTAATATACAACACCCCTGTAGATGCATGTCAAGGTTTTACACCTTTACATGGTTCTGCAAGGGTGTTATTTTTATTGTTAAATATGGAAAAATGAAAATAAAATAGAACATGGTATTGCTAAGCTAGTTTGGGTTGACAACATATAAATATAGTGCTACCATAGGCATAGATTTTAGAGAAAGAGCACATTTTATGTGTATGGTGAGGAAATGAATAATAGATAGTTTAATTTAGGTGAAACAAATAAGAAGTTGATGCTGCAGAGGCAGTCTTATTTGTGTACGCTTAATTTAGATTATCGCATAGTTCATTTTCTTTTTAATTTCGTGATATGAAATTTAATAAGGATAAATTTGTGTGTGAGTCTGTATTTGCGTATGCAAGTACAGACTTTTTTGCTTCTGTCAAAAAGGGAGTGAAGTATATGTTACAAATAAACGGACTGAATTTAACACATAAAAAAGACTTAAGGATAATATTGGACAAGTTTGACCTTGTATTAAACTATGGTGATAAAGCTGCAATCATAGGTGAAGAAGGAAATGGTAAATCAACACTTATGAAATGGATATATAATCCAGAAATTGTGGAAGATTATATTGAAGCAGAGGGGACGAGAATACTTGGAAATGAAAGACTTGGTTATCTGCCCCAGGAGCTTCAAGACAAGGATAAGGAAAAAAGTCTATATGAATTCTTTTCAGAAATGGACTGTTTTTGGAATCAGACGCCAAAGGATTTGGGAGAATATGCAAACAAATTTGGAGTGTCTGTAGACTTTTTCTATAGTGAACAAAAGCTTGTAACACTTTCTGGAGGGGAGAAGGTAAAGGCTCAGCTTATGAAATTACTAATGCAGGAACCAACTGTACTTTTAATGGATGAGCCCTCAAATGATATTGATATTGCCAGTCTTGAGCTTTTGGAAAAAATCATAAATGAGTGGCAATACATCGTACTTTTTATATCACATGATGAGACATTAATTGAGAATACTGCAAATATGATTGTCCATATTGAGCAGATTCAGAGAAAAACAAAATGCAGGTATACTGTTGCAAAGATGGGATATAGAAAATATGTGGAAGAAAGACTCAATGCTTTTGAAAAACAGGAGCAGCAGGCTTTAAGTGACAAACGTGAAAAGCAAATCAGAGATGAGAAGTATAGACGAGTTTTAGATAGTGTGCAGCATGCTTTAGAGGATTGCTCAAGGCAGTGTCCTTCAGTAGCAAAAAATCTAAAGGATAAGATGCATACGGTAAAGTCTATGGGGAAACGATTTGAAAAAGAAGATGAAAATATGACACAGATGCCAGAACAGGAGACTGCGATATTTTTTAAACTTGGAAGTGAAACATCAAAAATCCCTGCAGGAAAAACAGTTGTAGAATACAGCCTGGACAAATTATATACACCAGATGAGGATAGGATATTATCAAAAGATATTGTTTTAAATATCAAAGGCTCGGAAAAAATATGTATAGTTGGTATGAATGGTGCAGGGAAAACTACTCTTTTAAGAAAGATGGCACAAGACCTGTTAAACAGAACTGATATCAGAGCAGAATATATGCCGCAAAATTATGAAGATTTATTAGACTTAAATATGACACCAGTGGATTTTTTGGATAAAACAGGAGAAAAGGAAGAAAGAACAAAAATCAGAACCTATCTTGGCTCATTAAAATACACGGCAGATGAGATGGATCATCCAATCAGAGAGTTGTCAGGAGGTCAAAAAGCGAAAGTTCTCTTGCTTAAAATGAGTATGTCTGAGGCAAATGTGTTGATATTAGATGAGCCCACTAGAAATTTTTCTCCTTTATCAGGGCCGGTTATTAGAAAAATGATACAGGAATTTCCCGGTGCTGTAATCAGTATTTCGCACGACAGAAAATATATAAAAGAGGTATGTGAAAAGATATACGAATTAACCGTTGATGGACTTAAACAAAGGGAGATGGAATAGGATGATTGATTGGACAAATATAAAAAAGATAGATGCACATATACATTTAATGCCATCAGATGTTATTGAGGCAAATAAAGAGTATGGTGGTAACTTTATAGATTTTGGAGATGTGGAAGATTATCTCAAAATAATGGATAAATATAATATTGAGTCAGCATTTATAATGCCGTTCAATGATCCATACATGTTATCTATGGATTTTAATGTATGTACCGTTCATAATAATTTGCTTGATATGTGTGGCAAAGCAAAAAATAGATTGTTTTGCTTTGCCGATATCGATATCAGAAATGATATAGAGAAGACAATTCAAATATTAGAAGATGCAGTGAGAAGGGAAGAGGTATTAGGCGTGAAAATACATGCAGCAAATACCAGTTATCCGATTGATGGCATATATTATGATGAGATTTTTAAATGGGCAAATAAAAATAATATTTTAGTTGAGATACATTCGTATCCAAGAACACACCTTATGGATGATATGTGTTCTCCGACTAGAATAAAAAATATTATAAAAAAATATCCGAAGCTACGTATGTCAATTGCTCATATTGGAGGCTTCCAATATGAAGAGTTAACTGACCTTGGACTGTTTTTTAATATTTCTGCTATTTTGCCAGATTTGGTAGACAAGTACGGTATTGCTGGTACAAATAAAATCTTAAGAAGATTAGATGTAGAAAAATTAGTATTTGCTACTGATTATCCTGATAATCGTAAACTTGAACCTATCGAAATATATGACAAATATTTTGAAATTCTTAGTCAAATGGACTTTTCAGAGGAAGAAGCTGAGAAAATATGCAGGCTAAATGCATTAAAAATGATTAATAAATGACATAAAACGTCTAGAAATATAGGTATCTTATTATGTGGAAATCGCATAATCAGATGCCTTTTTTTATTTTTCAGAATCTAAATGAGTTTACACCTTAGCTTGTGTTAAATCCATGTATAAGTCGTTCTGAGCTTGGGACTTTTTATCCCAAGGCACATCTATTAGCTTATGTTCCAGTGGCTCAGAAGCTTTCTAATTATTTTTGAATAATCGTGAATTTTTCATTTTTTAAGCTATTACCTGGATGCAAGAAAAAATAAATAAAAAGGAAGATTAAGAGTTTTTGTTCCCATATTCCCTATGTAAGGTTGAAAAAGTTTTGTAAAAAAGTGCAACGAAAGGAAATTTTCTTCCCATATGCATTTTGTAAAGGGTTAAGAAATTTTGCTTAGTATCTGTAATCACGAATTCTAGGCTCCAAGTACTTAATAGTAAAAACTTTATAAATTTTTTGCTTGTATTTAGTAATCAGGATTTTTTCAACCCAAATGTAGTGTAGAAAGATAAAAATTTCTGCAATCAGATTTTTCATGTCCCAAGTACTTTATGAAAGGAAAATTTGTAATCACCTTTTTTTGACCCTAAGTACTTTATGAAAGGAAAAATCTGAAAAAACTGCAGATGCGTCTGTTCAATCGCCTATGTGAATTATGTAAGTAGGGAGATTGGCTGATAGACCAGTATTGCAGTGAAAAACTTTTGTGCTGCGTGAAGGTATTAGGTGGATATGTTACCAAATACAGTTCAGATAGGCACAAAAGGAATTGCACTATAACTTGCTTCCCGGGAAAAGCAAGTTGTAGTGAGTGGATTTTTTGAGCCCGTCCAGGGTGCAACCTTGGCCCAGGTTTTGTCAACATCGTTGACAAAAAGAAGTGATGTGCACGTCACTTCGTACTGGGTACTATCTGGCGGAGGTAATGCCTGTTCCGTTCGCAGAGGTGTCTGCGAACCCATTGGTTGTGAAGCCAGATTAACAGAAAAATTTTACAGTGAAAGCCTGCTAATAAAAAGTCAAGTGTTTTTTGAAGAAAATTTCATAAATCCGATT
>OBLI01001337.1_pt1 | contig 24424 bp, 14 predicted proteins | sample 1519701 | NCBI WGS metagenome assembly OBLI01 (sample SAMEA3663005, study PRJEB22513) | pig gut metagenome | biome: pig gut; feature: pig-associated habitat; material: faeces | place: France | collected 2012
AGTTGAAGTCGGATTATGTCAGTCGCGACTCGATGAAATGGATTGCCAAGGAACTAAGGGCCAACCCCAAGGTGATTGACGTGGCATATCAGGAAGACCTGATGGACAAGGTGAACGAGAATCTGAGAAAGGTAAACCTTATCCTTCTTGCCTTGGCAGTGCTGCTGACGTGCGTGTCGTTCTCATTAATCAACAATACAGTGAGATTGAGTGTATATTCGCGCCGCTTCCTCATTCATACAATGAAACTGGTGGGAGCGTCGTGGGGATTCATCCGTTGGCCCTTTATGAGGCAGACCATCATCGTGGGACTCATTGCAGCAGTCCTTGCATGTGGAGCCCTCGCAGGATGCGCCTACGGACTCTACACCTTTGAGCCGGGCATAGTGGCTATCCTGACATGGAAGGAACTTGCCATAACGGGAGCTGCCGTCTTCGTCTTCGGAATAGTGATCACGGCTTTATGTTCGTATTTCTCGGTTAACAGGTTCCTGAGAATGACGGCAGGGGAGATATACAAGATTTAGGCTCGCCTAAATCTTGTAATTAAAGAATTGAAAAATTAAAGAATTAAAGATGGATAAGAAGAATTTGGCATTTGACAAGATGAATTACATACTGCTTGCCGTGGGTATGGCAGTGGTAGTGTTAGGATTTATATTGATGAGTGGTGGCAGTTCGAGTGAGGCTGCCTACGACCCCGACATATTCAGTGCACGCCGCATCAAGGTGGCTCCTGTGGTATGTCTCCTCGGTTTCGTCTCGATGATATATGCAGTCATCAGAAAACCGAAGAACTAACTCTTAATTATTAATTATTAATTATTAATTTCAAAGTGGATTGGATTGAAGCATTAATATTAGGTTTGATACAGGGATTAACCGAGTATCTGCCCGTGAGCAGCAGTGGTCACCTGGCCATTGGTTCTTATCTGTTTGGCGTGGAAGGCGAGGAGAACCTTGCATTCACCGTTGCCGTGCATGTAGCCACGGTATTGAGTACACTTGTCATTCTCTGGAAGGAGATTGACTGGATATTCCGTGGACTGTTCAAGTGTCAACTCAATGATGAGACAAAGTATGTTATAAACATTATCATATCCATGATACCCGTTGGCATCGTGGGAGTGTTCTTCAAGGATGCCGTTGAGGAAATCTTCGGTTCGGGACTCGTGATTGTAGGCTGCATGCTACTCGTTACTGCAGCCCTGCTCACCTTCTCCTATTATGCCAAACCGCGTCAGAAGGAGAAAATCAGCATAAAGGACGCCTTTATCATAGGATTGGCTCAGGCATGCGCAGTGATGCCCGGACTCTCGCGCTCCGGTAGTACCATTGCCACAGGATTGCTGCTTGGCAACAAGAAGGAGTCGCTGGCCCAGTTCTCGTTTCTGATGGTAATACCTCCCATCCTCGGCGAGGCTTTGCTCGACGTGATGAAGGCAGTGAAGGGTGAAGAGGCATTTGGCGGTATCGACGTGTTGCCCCTGACAGTGGGATTCATCGCGGCATTCGTCTCGGGATGCCTTGCCTGCAAGTGGATGATAAATATCGTCAAGAAGGGCAAACTGATTTATTTCGGTATCTATTGTGCCATCGCCGGAGCGGTAACGCTTCTCTGCAGTTTAATGTAATCAACACAGAGATACAGAGCCACAGAGTTAAATAATTCTCTGTTTCTTATGATAACTTAAAATATATTCTCTGTGTCTCTGTGTTCAAATAAAATAAAGACGTTGTGAATTTCATAGAAGGAGAATACATATATCTCAACAAGCCTTACAGGATGTCGAGCTTTGGGGCATTGGCGCGCGTGCGCTATCTCATCTCGCAGAAGGAAGGCGTGAAGAGAGTGAAGACTGGTCATGCCGGAACGCTCGACCCTTTGGCCACAGGAGTGCTGATACTTTGTACAGGAAAGAAAACCAAGGAGATAGAGCGACTGCAATATCATACCAAGGAATATACAGCCACACTGCAACTTGGCGCCACCACGCCCAGCTACGACATGGAGCACGAGGTTGACGCCACTTATCCCACTGAGCATATCACGCGGGAGTTGATAGAGGAGAAACTCAAACTCTTCGTGGGTGACATCCAACAGGTGCCGCCAGCCTATTCGGCATGCAAGGTGGGAGGCGACCGTGCATATAAGCTCATGCGCAAGGGTAAGGATGTAGAACTCAAACCCAAGTCGCTGCATATCGACGAGATAGAACTCACTGATTTCAACCCCGAGACGATGCAGGCAAGCATCAGGGTGGTGTGCGGCAAGGGCACATACATCCGTGCCTTGGCCCGCGACATCGGAGAGGCTCTCGGTAGTGGAGCCTATCTTACGGCATTGTGCCGCACTCGTCTGGGCGACGTCCGAATAGAGGATTGCGTCAAACTTGATGATGTGCCGGAGTGGCTGGGTCGCATCGGAGATGCGAAATTAAAAAATTAAAGGATTAAAGAATTAAAGAATTATAGATAATGAAATTATCAGAATTTGGTTTTAATCTGCCTGAAGACCAGGTGGCTCTTGAGCCACCCTATAAGGCATTTATTAATGACGACGGTTCGGTTGACAAGATCTACCGCCGTGATGAGTGCAGACTGATGGTGCTTCATCGCAAGAGTCAGAAGATTGATATGTACAAGACTGACGAGGAAGGCAAGGTGATGACCGGTGCCGACGGAAATGGCATATTCATGACATTCCGTGATGCCATCAAATACTTTGACGAGGGCGACACTTTTGTATTCAACGACACTGCAGTCTTCCCCGCTCGCCTCTATGGTACAAAGGAAAAGACCGACGCCAAGATAGAGGTGTTCTTGCTTAGGGAACTGAATCCCGAATTCCGTCTGTGGGATGTCTTGGTGGAACCGGCACGCAAGATTCGTATAGGTAACAAACTGTTCTTCGATGGTGATGGTCCTATGGTGGCTGAGGTTATCGACAACACCACCAGTCGCGGACGCACATTGCGATTCCTCTACGACTGTCCTCACGAACAGTTTAAGAGCGAACTATTCGGACTTGGTGAGGCTCCGCTGCCACGCTATATTGTTGACCGACGTCCTGCCACTCCCGAAGACATGAATAATTTCCAGACCATCTATGCCAAGAACGAGGGTGCTGTCACAGCCCCTGCCACTGGTCTTCATTTCAGTCGTGAGATGATGAAGATGATGGAAATAAGGGGCATCAACTTCGCCTATATCACTCTTCATTGCGGACTTGGCTGCTTTGATCCTATTGAGGTGGAAGACCTGTCGAAGCACAAGATGAACTCCGAGCAGATGAGAATAGGCAAGGAGGCATGCGAACTGGTAAACAAGACAAAGGACGAGGGTCATCGTGTGTGTGTCGTGGGAGTAAGTACTGCCCGTGCCACAGAATCAGCCGTAGGAACCGACGGCCGACTCAAGGAGTTTGACGGATGGACAAATAAGTTTATCTTCCCTCCCTACGACTACGGACTCGCCAACTCGATGATGGCCAATTTCTATCATCCCGAGTCAATCATGATGATGGCAACAGCGGCATTCGGTGGCTACGACCTCGTGTATGAGGCATATATGAAGGCCCTCAAAAACGGTTTCCGTTTCGGTTGCTACGGCGACGCAATGCTTATCCTTGATGATTGAAAATGAAGAATGATTCATAAGGTATATTTTAGTCTCGGTTCCAACCTTGGCGACAAGGCGGGAAACATCCGCGAGGCGATAAATAGAATAGGGGAGTTGATTGGCGAAGTAGATCGCCAGTCAACTCTCCTTATTACCGAGCCATGGGGCTTTGAGTCCGACAACTCGTTTGTCAATGCCGCCGTGCGCTGCATCACCACCTTGTCCCCATTTGAGATCCTCCATCTTACACAAGACATCGAGCGTGCAATGGGTCGCACAGTCAAATCATCTGATGGACAATACCACGATCGTATCATCGACATCGACATCCTCATGTACGACGACATACACATCACCACCCCCGAGCTCACCCTTCCTCATCCACTCATTAAAGAGCGTGACTTCGTCATGATTCCGCTTTCAGAGGTTCTTTAATTAACTTTGTCGAACGTTGTTTCTTAATTACTTATTGGGTTATTAATCTGAACTAATCACATATATGCGCAGCCTCTGGGAGCGCATAAAAAAGTCCCGCTTACGTGCAATCTCTGCACAGCGGGACCCTTGCAAGTTATCAAAAGTTTATGCTCATCTGTTATTAAGGAATTTATCTACATCGATGGCAGCCTTGCGGCCTCCTGCCATGGCTCTCACCACGAGCGAGGCACCAGTGGCTGCATCACCACATACGAAGACATTGTCGGCGAAAGCGGGTTGCTCGGGCTTGAGGAATCCCATGGCCAAGAGCACCATCTCGCACTTGATAATTTCGGGCTTACCCTTCTCCACCATCAGCGGGCGGCCGCCTTCGGGATTGGGTTTCCAGTCGATTTCCTGAACGCGCACACCAGTGAGTTTGCCGTCCTTACCGAGGAACTCCAATGAGTTGATGTTCCAACGGCGGGTGCAACCCTCCTCATGACTCGATGTCGTCTTCAATGTGCGAGGATAATTGGGCCAAGGATTCTTCGGGTCCTCAGGACCTTCCACGGGCTTAGGCATAATCTCAATCTGAGTGACGCTCTTGCATCCCTGACGGTGGGCTGTTCCAATGCAGTCGCTACCCGTGTCGCCACCACCGATGACGAGCACATCCTTGCCCTTGGCATTGACGAGGTCTTCCTTCTTGATTTCAATACCAGCCAACACACGGTTTTGCTGTGCGAGCATTTCGAGGGCGAAATACACTCCCTTCAACTCGCGTCCGGGTATCTTTAGGTCGCGGGCGGTGGGAGTACCTGTGGCAATAACGTATGCGTCATAGCCCTCAGGCAACTTCGTCACGTCGATCTCCTGACCGAAGCAGAACTTGATACCTTCTTTCTCAAGCACATTCATACGTCGGTCGATGATGGCCTTGTTAAGCTTGAAGTTGGGGATACCATAGCGGAGGAGTCCACCGGCAGCCTCGTTCTTGTCATACACCGTCACCTCATATCCCTTGAGGTTGAGCTGGTTGGCAGCAACAAGTCCTGCCGGACCGGCACCAATCACAGCCACTTTCTTGCCGTTGCGCTCGGGAGTCTCGATGCGCACGAAGTTTTCCTGGAATGCCATTTCGGTGATGGCTGCCTCGTCCTCACGGTTGGTGGTAGGCTCATGCTCCATAAGGTTGAGTACGCAGGCCTTCTCGCAAAGTGCAGGACAGATACGCCCGGTGAACTCGGGGAAGTCGTTGGTGGAGTTGAGCAGTCGGTATGCAAGCTCGTAGTCGCCCTTATAGAGCGCGTCGTTCCACTCAGGCGGTTTGTTGCCAAGTGGGCAAGCCCAATGGCAGAACGGCACTCCGCAGTCCATACATCTGCTTGCCTGTGTTCTACGATCCTTACTGTTGAGAGTTTGTTCCACCTCTCCAAAGTCGTGTATTCTATCGTGTACTGGCCTATATCCTGCCTCTTGGCGCGGAATGGTCAAAAATGCTTTCGGATTTCCCATTTTTCAAAATTTTCTTTCAAAATTTTAATATTAAAGTATTAAAGTATTAAAGAATTAAAGTTCGTGAGCACATCCATTCGCAGAACATCAGCGTTCAAACGAACTTTAATCTTTTAATCGTTTAATTTTTTAATCTCGCGAAGCGATTAATAGTCTCTCTGCATGTCGGCGATTTTCTGCTGCAGCTTCTTCACCTGTTCTTCCTGGAGTACTCGCTTGTACTCGATGGGGACAACCTGGATGAAGTCCTCGACATAGCGGTTCCAGTCGTCGAGCATGGTGCGTGCGAGCTTCGAACCTGTGTAGAGATAATGCTGACGGATGAGTTCGTGGAGCTCCTTGCGGAATCGGCTGTCCTCAACGAGGTTAATCTCCACCATGTCCATATTACAGAAGTAGTCGAAGTTGTGGTTCTTGTCCCATACGTAGGCAACACCACCCGACATACCGGCAGCGAAGTTGCGTCCTGTCTCGCCGAGCACTACCACACGACCGCCTGTCATGTATTCGCAGCAGTGGTCGCCGGCGCCCTCGATAACAGCAATGGCTCCTGAGTTGCGCACTCCAAAGCGCTCGCCCACCTTACCGTTGACATAGAGCTCACCGCTTGTAGCTCCATAGAGTCCGGTATTTCCGGCTATAATATTATCCTCAGCAGCGAAGTTACTGCGTGTGGGAGGCAGAATAGAGATGCGACCTCCACTGAGTCCCTTGCCGAAGTAGTCGTTGGTCTCGCCCTCGAGCTTGAAGTTGACACCACCCACGAGGAAGGCACCGAAGCTCTGACCGGCAGAGCCCTTAAACTTGATGTTGATGGTGTTGTCGGGCAATGCAGCCTCGCCATATTTCTCGGCAATCAATCCACTGAGCATCGTACCGCAGGCGCGGTCGGTGTTCTTGATGGCGTAGTCGAGGTTCACCTCCTCCTGGCGCTCGATGGCTGCCTGAGAGGCACGTATAATCTGCTGGTCGAGCACATTGTCGAGCTCGTGACGCTGATCGACGGTGTGATAGAGCGAACAACTATTAACCTCCTTGTTGAGCATACGCGAGAAGTCGAGCGTGGCGGTCTTCTTGTCCTTAGCCTCCTTCTTGAGGATAAGCTCCGTATGACCCACGATATCATTGAGTTTGGTGTATCCCATCTCGGCAAGATACTCACGCACCTCCTGTGCAAGGAAGGTGAAGTAGTTGACGAGATACTCATATTTGCCGATGAAGTGTGCGCGCAATTTGGGATCCTGTGTAGTCACACCGAGCGGACAGGTGTTGAGGTTGCACTTACGCATCATCACACATCCAAGGACGATGAGAGTAAGAGTACCGAATCCAAACTCCTCGGCACCGAGCAATGCCATGAGGATGATGTCGCGACCGGTCTTGAGCTGACCGTCAACCTGCACTCTCACCTGACCACGCAATCCGTTCTTCACGAGCGTCTGCTGTGTCTCCGAGAGTCCAATCTCAGGCGATATACCGGCGAAGCGCATACTCGACGCAGGACTGGCTCCCGTACCACCCTCGGCACCCGAGATGACGATGAGGTCGGCCTTGGCCTTGGCAACACCGGCGGCGATAGTTCCAACTCCACTCTCGGCTACGAGTTTCACACTGATGGCAGCCTTCGGGTTGACATTCTTAAGGTCGAAGATCAGCTGGGCAAGGTCCTCGATGGAGTAGATGTCGTGATGAGGAGGAGGCGAGATGAGTGAAATGCCCGGGATGGAGTGGCGGGTCTTGGCGATAATCTCGTTGACCTTGAATCCTGGCAACTGACCGCCTTCTCCCGGCTTGGCACCCTGTGCCACCTTAATCTGTATCTCTTCTGCATTGACGAGGTATTCGGTTGTAACGCCGAATCGTCCGGATGCTATCTGTTTTGTCTTCGATGAAAGTGATATACCGTCAATCTCGGAGTGGAAGCGCTCGTTGTCCTCGCCACCCTCACCGGTGTTACTGCGTGCACCGAGTTTGTTCATCGCAAGACAGATGGCCTCGTGAGCCTCCTTTGACAGGGCACCGAAACTCATGGCTCCTGCCACGAAGTGCTTTACGATATCCTCCACAGGCTCCACCTTGTCGATAGAGATGGGATTCTTCTTGAAGTCGAGGAAGTCGCGCAGGAAGATTGGTGCGTCCTTGTCGTCAACGAGTTTTGAGAACTCCTTGAACTTCTGATAGTTGCCAGTGCGCGTAGCCAACTGCAGTGTGGCGATTGTCTCCGGGTTCCATGCGTGCTTGATACCATCCTTGCGATAGTGGAACTGTCCGAGGTTGGGCAGGAAATCCACGTTGGTGTTCTTCGAGAATGCCTCGTCGTGAAGCATGATTGCATCGCGGGCGATAATTTCAAGACCGATACCACCAACGGTAGATACAGAAGTACCGAAGTAGTTCTTCAAGAGACTCTCCGACAATCCGATGCTCTCGAATATCTTAGCTCCACGGTATGAGCGTATTGTAGAAATACCCATCTTAGCCATAATCTTAAAGAGTCCCTTCTTCACAGCCTTGATATAGTTGGCCTCGGCAGTGGCATAGTCTTCCTGTATCTTATGACGTTTAACAAGGTCGTCGAGAATAGCAAAAGTCATATACGGGCATATTGCCGATGCTCCATAACCGAGAAGCAGGGCTGCATGCATGGTCTCACGAATCTCACCGCTCTCTACGATAAGGGCTGTCTGAACACGCTTACCGATAGAGATGAGGTAATGGTGCACTGCCGACACTGCCAACAGCGACGGTATGGCCACGTGGGTCTCATCCACGTCACGGTCGCTAAGGATGATATAGTTGTATCCTTCGTCAACACTACGCTCGGCATCCTTGCAGAGCTGGTCGAGAGCATCGCGCAGTCCTTCCTCGCCTTTCTTGCCTTCGAAGAGGATGGGCAGTTTGATGGTGTTGAATCCCTTATAACGGATATTGCAAAGGATGTCCAACTGGGTGTTGTTGAGGATAGGATGCGGCAGGCGCACCATCTTGCAATTTGTCTCGTCGGGCGAGAGAATGCCCGAGCCCACACGACCGATATATTCGGTGAGCGACATCACGAGTTCCTCACGGATGGAGTCGATGGCAGGGTTGGTGACCTGTGCAAACTGCTGACGGAAATAGTTGAAGAAAATCTGAGGTTTGTCGCTGAGCACAGCGAGCGGAGTGTCGTTACCCATGGCGGCTGTTGGTTCCTGACCATTGGTAGCCATCGGAACGATTGTTCCATCGACATCCTCCTCGCCAAATCCGAACATCATCTCATGGCGCACGAGGTCCTTCACACTGTTATCTACCTTGCGTCCGCTCTTCAACTTCTCAAGCTGGATGCGGTTGGTGCTCAACCACTGGCGATAGGGATGAGCGGCAGCAAGACGCTCCTTAATTTCGCCATCGTAGTATATCTTACCCTCCTGGGTATCGATAAGCAGTATCTTACCAGGCTGAAGGCGTCCCTTCTCGGCAATCTCAGTGGGTTCGAAGTCCATCACTCCCACCTCACTTGCCACTACCATCATGTCGTTCTTGGTGATGGTGTAGCGTGCGGGACGCAGACCGTTGCGGTCGAGCATACCGCCTGCATAGCGACCGTCGCTGAAGAGCAATGCGGCTGGACCGTCCCATGGCTCCATCAGGATGGAGTGGTATTCATAGAATGCCTTTAGATCCTCGGATATCGGGTTCTTGTCGTTGAAGCTCTCGGGCACCATTACACTCATGGCGTGAGGCAATGACAGACCGCTCATCACGAAGAACTCGAACACGTTGTCCAAGGATGCAGAATCCGACATGCCCGGCTGGACGATGGGCGAAATCTGACGTATGTCGCCCAATGCCTGAGAGTTGAGCACACTCTCGCGCGCCTGCATCCATCCGCGGTTTCCTCTGATGGTGTTTATCTCACCATTATGTGCCAGGAGGCGGAACGGCTGGGCAAGGCTCCATGTGGGGAATGTGTTTGTGGAGAAACGGCTGTGCACAAGCGCAAGACCGCTGGTGAAGTAGTTGTTCGTCAGGTCGGGGTAATACTGTCTTACCTGCTGACTTGTCAACATACCCTTGTAGATAATATTCTTCGACGAGAGCGAGCAAATATAAAAGTCCTTGTCCTTCACTCGCTTCTCAATCTTCTTTCTTATTATATATAAGGTACGCTCGAAGACGGGCACCTTGTCGTCGCTGACGCCTGTGACGAACACCTGCTTGATGGCTGGCTCGTTGGCAGCAGCCGACTCACCAAGACAGTCATGATTGGTGGGCACATTGCGCAAGTGCATAAGAGACAATCCTTCACGCTCAATCTCCTCGATCATGATAGAAAGGATATCACTCTGCTTGGCTTCGTCCTTGGGAAGGAATATAAGGCCTGTGCCGTATTTTCCCTTTTCGGGCACGGGGATACCCTGAAGCAATATAAACTCGTGGGGTATCTGAAGCATAATACCCGCACCATCGCCTGTACGACCATCGGCACCTTCTGCACCTCTGTGGCGCATGTTCTCAAGCACCTTCAGCGCATTGTCAACCAAGTCGTGGCTTTTGTTACCGTGGATGTTAACCACCATGCCGACTCCACACGCATCGTGTTCGTATTCGGCATTATACAATCCATTTGCCATATTTTGTTGCATTAAGTTTGATAAATACTTTAATAACTTACAATTTGCGTGCAAAATTACTGCTTTTCTTTCAATCTGACAAATCTTAGAGTATAATAATAGCAAGAAAATCACCTTTAATTACACTTTATTACTATTTCTTATTATTTTGCTTACACTTTGTTATGTATTTTATTGGTATTTTATAATATATGTAATCTCTATGATTTATTATCCTACTAATAGTGTAATATGTAACTTTGTAGCACCAAAAAGAAACAACATATTGGTATAAGTCCTTCGTTATATCCTTTTTGCACTAATATTGTATAATTTTACATAAAATATTTGCATATTAAATTTATTATGCCTAATTTTGCAGCAGTTTTTAATAAAAAAGAGAGAAATACATTAAAACAGTTTATGGAAAAACGCATTATTACACTCTTGTCGGCATTGCTGCTTTTTGTTGGAATGGCAATGGCACAGACAAAAGTGACGGGAACAGTTATTTCCCATGAAGACGGCGAACCAGTCATCGGTGCGTCGGTAATGGTGGAAGGGCAGAAGACAGGCTCTATCACCGACATTAATGGTAATTTTACTATCGCTGTGCCTAACGGTAAGAAGCTGGTCATCAGCTACATCGGTATGGTATCGCAGACGGTTAAGGCGCGCGAGGGTATGAAGGTTGAACTGATGCCCGACGCCCAGACTCTCGGCGAGGTGGTCGTAACGGGTATGCAGAAGATGGACAAGCGCCTCTTCACGGGAGCTACTACCAAGGTGAGTGGCGACAAGGTGAAGCTCGACGGTGTGTCCGACGTCAGTCGCGCCCTTGAGGGTAAGGCTGCCGGTGTGTCTGTGCAGAACGTGAGCGGAACATTCGGTACTGCTCCCCGCATCCGTGTGCGTGGTGCAACGTCAATCTATGGTAGTTCGAAGCCTCTTTGGGTTGTCGATGGCGTTATCATGGAGGATGTGACCGAGGTGGATGCCGACGCGTTGTCTTCGGGAGACGCCGCCACACTGATCTCCTCGGCCATTGCCGGACTGAATGCCGACGACATCGAGTCGTTCCAGATTCTTAAGGACGGAAGTGCCACCTCTATATATGGTGCGCGCGCGATGGCCGGTGTGATTGTCGTAACTACCAAGAAGGGACACTCGGGAAGCAACAAGATTAGCTATACGGGTGAGTTCACCATGCGCCTCAAGCCCAGCTACAGCAATTTCAATATCATGAACTCGCAGGAGCAGATGGCTGTGTATCGCGAGATGGAGAAGGGCGGAATCATCAACTTCGCAAGTACTTATCGTGCCTCCGACAGTGGTGTGTATGGTAAGATGTATCACCTGCTCAACAGCTACGACGAGACATCGGGCAAGTTTGGTCTTGCCAACACCGAGGCTGCACGCAACGCCTATCTGCGCGAGGCTGAATACAGAAACACCGACTGGTTTGACTTGCTCTTCAGCAACTCTATCTCACAGAACCACTCCGTGAGTATGTCATCAGGTACTGACAAGGCGCAATACTACACCTCGTTCAGTATCATGGACGATCCGGGATGGTATAAGCAGAGCAGTGTGCAGAGATACACAGGTAATATCAACGCCCTGTATAATATCTCCAAGAAGGTGACGGTGAACATCATTGGTAATGCCGCCTATCGTAAGCAGAGAGCTCCGGGAACACTCGGCCAGAGTCTTGACCCCGTGTCGGGAGAGGTGCGTCGCGATTTCGACATCAACCCCTATTCCTACGCCCTCAACACATCGCGTACCCTCGATCCCAACGAGTATTACGTGAGAAACTACGCTCCGTTTAATATCTTCCACGAGCTCGACAACAACTTCATGAACTTCAACGTGGTGGATACCAAGATTCAGGGAGAGTTGAAGTATAAGCCCATCACCAAGGTGGAGATCTCGGTATTGGGAGCATATAAGTTCTCAACCACCACCCAGGAGCACGAGATACACGACTATGCCAACCAGGCTTGGGCATATCGCGCCATGGACGACGCCACGGTGAGGGACGCCAACCCATGGCTATATACCGACCCCGACAAGGTAAACTCGCTGCCAGTGAGCGTATTGCCGGTGGGAGGATTCTATCGCGAGACAAAATACAGGATGAACAGCTGGGACTTCCGTGCTACTGCCAACTATAACGACGTGTATAACGAAGACCATATCGTGAACCTCTTCGGAGGTATGGAGGTGAACAACCTTGAGCGTCGCCGCACCTTCTTCCACGGTGTGGGTATTCAGTATGACATGGGTATGCTGCCATCCTACGACTATCTCTACTTCAAGCAGGGACAGGAGGAAGGAACACAGTATTTCTCGGTTGTGGATAGCTACACCCGCTCGGCTGCTTTCTTCGGCACTGCCAACTACTCATGGAAAGGACGCTACAGTGTGAACGGAACAGTGCGTTATGAGGGTACGAACAAACTCGGTAAGAGCCGCTCTGCCCGTTGGTTGCCCACATGGAACGTGTCGGGAGCATGGAACATACATGAGGAACCATGGTTTGAGTCGGTGCGCTCGGTATTGTCCAACGCTACACTCCGCGCCTCTTACTCACTGACAGCCGACCGAGGTCCGTCGAGCATCACCAACTCCAAGGTGGTCATCACCAGCTATAATCCCTGGCGCCCGTCAACCGACGTGAGCGAGTCGGGATTGGGTATCAACGACGTGGAGAACAGCGAACTGACCTACGAGAAGAAGCACGAGTTTAATATCGGCGCCAACGTGGGATTCCTCGACAACCGCATCAATCTCGAACTCGACTGGTATCGCCGTAACAACTACGACCTTATCGGTGCTATCACCACTACGGGTGTGGGCGGACGCGTCACCAAGTATGCCAACGTGGCAAGTATGCGCTCGCATGGTATCGAGGTGTCGCTATCAACACGCAATATCGTCACCAAGGACTTCAAGTGGAACACCGACTTTATCTTCTCGAAGACCAAGAACACCGTCACCGACTTCGACTCCAACGTGAGAGTGATAGACATGGTCACTGGTACAGGATTCACCATGTCGGGCTATCCCGTGCGCTCATTGTTCTCATTCGACTTCCAGGGCCTGAACGAGGACGGATTGCCAACGTTCATCAACGAGAACGGACAGGTGACAACATCCGACATCTATTTCCAGGAATACAACGAGAAGAGCCACTTGGTGTATGAAGGATCCATCGATCCGACAATCACGGGTTCGTTTGGTAACGTCTTCACCTATAAGAACTTCAAGCTCAACGTGTTCATGACCTATGCCTTCGGTAATGTCATCCGCCTTGACCCCGTGTTCAAGAGTTCGTATAGCGACCTGACAGCCATGCCCAAGGAATTCAAGAACCGCTGGACAGTGCAGGGCGACGAACTGATTACGAATGTGCCGGTGATAGCCGACAAGCGTCTGCTCAACAACGACCAGTATCTGAACTATGCCTACAATGCATATAACTACTCGACAGAGCGCGTGGCAAAGGGCGACTTCATACGCATGAAGGAGATTTCGCTGACATACGACTTCCCCGCAAAGCTCATCCAGCCGCTGAAGCTCTCGGCACTCTCGCTGAAGCTGCAGGCCACCAACCTCTTCCTGATCTATTCAGACAAGAAACTCAACGGACAGGATCCCGAGTTCTATAATAGTGGCGGTGTGGCATCGCCTATGCCAAAGCAGTTTACGTTAACTTTGAGATTGGGAATATAATATAAAAAGAAGAACAATGAAAACAAGAATATTATCATATATAGCTGTTGCGGCAGCGATGACATTGACATCGTGCGATGATTTCCTCGACAAGATGCCCGACAACCGCACGGAAATAAACAGTGCCGAGAAGGTGACAAAACTGCTTGTGTCTGCATACTCAGAGAGCAACACCAATTATCTCTGCGAGATGGCGTCAGACAATACCATGGACAATGGTAGCAACTACACCATCGGAGAGAGACAGCAGCAGGAGGCTTATCTCTGGAAGAAAATCACCGGCACGGGTAATGACTCGCCACGTAGTTTCTGGAACAATACATATTTGGCTATTGCAACGGCCAATCAGGCACTTGCCTCGATTGACGAGATGAACGGTCGCGAGTCGATGTCGGCACAGCGCGGCGAGGCTCTGATGTGCAGGGCTTGGGGACATTTCTGTCTTGCCAACTTCTTCTGTCAGGCCTACTCTCCCGAGACAGCCGACAAGAACCTCGGTCTGCCTTACGCCACTACACCCGAGACTACGGTTAAGCCGGAATACACCCGTGGCACATTGGCAGAACTGTATGCCAATATCGCCAAGGACATAGAGGAAGGTCTGCCACTCATCGACAACAACCTCTACACCGTGCAGAAATATCACTTCAACCGTAATGCCGCATACGCCTTCGCCACCCGTTTCTATCTCTATTATCAGAAGTGGGACAAGGCGATAGAGTGTGCCGACAAGGTGCTTGGCAGCAATCCTGGAAAGGTGATGCGCGACTGGAAGACCATATATGAGATGCCTTCCGACTTCACTTCACGCTGCAATGAGTTTGTGTCAACCAAGTCGGCTGCCAACTTCTTGTTGCAGACTGCCACATCGCAGATGCCATTCTGGGTGGGTCCTTACAACACTGGTACACGCTATGGACATAACGCCACGTATATCTGCAACATCGAGACATATCGTGCCAGCGGTCTGTGGGGAGCATACGGAACGGCAGGCGACCTCTACATGGCAAACTCATGCTGGGGTATTGAGCAGAAGATATGCTACACCAAGTATCGCCAGGATATGCAGTATGTGGATAAGGTGAACGGTATCGGCTATCCGATGGTAGTCACCGTACCGCTCACAGGTCCTGAGACACTGCTCTGCCGTGCCGAGGCATACGCCCATCTCAAGCAGTATGACAAGGCTGTCGAGGATATTAACACATGGATGCTGTATAACTGCCGCACCACCTTTGACATATCCATTGAGGATGTGGAGGCCATCTATGGCGATATGGAATACAGTGAGGATCTCAATGGCGACCCACTGCCGGCAACGATATATTCCACTCCCAAGAAGCGTCTTCATCCAAGTGGATTCACCGTGGACGACGAGACTCAGGAGAGCCTGTTCCATTGCATTCTCCACATGCGTCGCTGCGAGACAATAATGGACGGACTGCGTTGGCAGGACATCAAGCGCTTCGGTATAGAGATTGCCCACAACCGTGCCGGAGAGACTCCCGACATCTTGCGTAAGGATGACTTGAGGCGCGCATTCCAGTTGCCCGACGATGTAATCTCAGCTGGACTGGAGGCTAATCCGAGGTAAACTTCTGATAATTAGGAATTAGAAATTAGAAATTAGGAATTAAATATGAAGAAATATATATTCATAGCAGCAATGGCTCTTTCACTTGGGGCCTGCAGCAACGAAGACCTCGACCCCAAGAGCGTGTTCGATGACTCGGTTTCCATGCCGGAGAACGATTTCGACAGATGGCTCAAGACCAACTATGTCGATGAATACAACATACAGTTTAAGTATCGCTTTGAGTTCAACGAGAGTGATGCTGGTTATAACCTCACGCCTGCCGAATACGACAAGGCTGTGGCTATGGCGAAGCTGACGAAATACCTGTGGCTTGATGCCTATGCCGAGGTGATGGGCAACACATTCATCCGCACATATTGCCCCAAACTGATACATCTTGTCGGTTCGCCGCAGTATAACACCGACGGGTCGGTGAACATCGGTGTGGCTGAGGGTGGTATGAAGATTACTCTATGTAACATCAACAGTCTCGATTTCGACAATCTCGACATCGACTTCCTCAACTACTGGTATTTCCACACTATGCACCATGAGTTTACTCATATCCTGCATCAGACAAAGGATTATCCCACTGAGTATAAGGAAGTGACACCTACCAACTATCGTTCGCAGAGCTGGGTGAACCTCACCGACCAGCAGGCTCTCGACCTCGGTTTTATCTCGCCCTATTCAGCCATGAGCACCGACGAGGACCTTTGCGAGATGCTTTCCACCTATCTCACTCATACCCAGGAATATTGGGACAACCTCGTGAGCAAGGCAAGCGAGACAGGACAGGCAGCTATCAACACCAAGCTCGAAATACTTCGCTCGTATATGCAGGACACATGGAATATGGATATGGACGCTGTGAGAGACGAGGTGCTGAAACGTCAGGAGCACGTAGGCGAACTTGATTTGAAATCACTTAATTAAATGAACGACCGATTATGAAAAAGATATTTTATCTATTGACAATGGTTGTGGCTGTGATGACAGTGTCGTCGTGCAGCAACGAGCAGGAAGATTTCTTCAACGACTCTTCCGCCAACAGGGCTAATGCCGAAATCAAGAATACCATCGATGTGCTCTGTTCGGCTTCCAACGGATGGATTATGCAGTATTTCCCTGGCGAACCCGAGACATGGGGCGGTTATAACATGTTGGCTAAGTTTGATGCCGACGGCAAGGTGACCGTTGCCAACGAGGTGTCGTTTGCCGACTATACCGAGACCAGTTATTTTAGCGTGAAGCAGAGTGCAGGTGTGATGCTGTCGTTTGACACATACAACAATCTCTTCCACGTGTTCAGCGACCCCTCGGCTCCTTTGGCAGGCGACCAAGGTTCGGGAATGGAGGGCGACTACGACTTCAGTGTCATGTCGGCAACCAAGGAAAAGGTGGTGCTCAAGGGCAGAAAGCGTGGCACTTATCTTGAGCTCACGCCTATGCCTACCGACATATCTTGGGAGGATTATCTTAATAAGCTGACAGCAGTGAAGAACGATATGCTCTCGCTGAAATACACCATCGACATCAATGGCAAGCAATTGGTGGCATCTCCTAATCGCCGTACGTTAAAGGTGAGCACAACCGACGAGGATGGTAACGCCAAGACCATCACCATCCCCTACGTGTTCTGCACTGATGGTATCAAGACCTACATGCCTGTGAATGTTGATGGAGTGGAGATTACCGGCTTTAAGTATTCTGCCGACGGCACTTACGAGGCTGACAATGGCAGTGGAGTAGTGCTCAAGCAGGTGGCACAGCCACTCAATCAGTTGCTCATTGGCTATCAGTGGTTCTGCTATTTCCCCGACATGGGAACATACGGTCAGATTGCATGGAACTATTTCCATCAGGGACTCAATGAGATTGGTGATGAGTTGATATATGGTCTTATAGGAACATTCAATGGACGTTTTGGATTCCACTTCGCCAGTCTTGCTTCCGACGGAAATACCTACAGTGGAGGTTTGAACATGGATGTCACACTGATAGGTGATGACAAGGTGTCGATGCAGTTCAACCAGAGCGGATATGGCAGTGGAGCATGGTATTATCAGAATGCCAAGATGGATTTTGCCCTGTATCCTTTCGGTCATAACAAGGCGAAGACATTCACCATCACCACCGACAATCCCAAGATGCCAAGCTATCTGATACTGACCGACAACGACGACAGTCGTAATGTCATCAAGCTCAGCTATAACGTAGTCTATTTCCCGTTCCTGACGGAATAGGGCTATCCCTTATCATTCACTTGACAACTGAATGCCCTATTCAGTTGTCAAGTGAATACCCTATTCAGTTAGCAAGTGAATGCCCTATTCAGTTGTCCTTACGATGCCCTGTTCTTATATCATTACGATGCCCTATTCTTATGACATAAGGATAGGCATTCTTGCATATACCCCTATACTATATTTTTGTGATTTTACTGTCACCTCTGTCACCATAGGGCTTAAATATCTAATATACAATGTGTTAAGTGGTGGCAGAAGAGGTGACAGAAGGGTGACAGAGGTGACAGTAAACGCAGAAAAATAGCGAAAATTGCAGTAAAAACGCTTAAAAATGAAGCATAAATGCCAAAAATGTGCTATAAATAGGTGAAATATTAATCAAATTGTGGGCATATTAAGCAAAACTGCGTAATAATTCTATCCAAAATGGCAGATACCATCCGCTGTAGGGTCTTACCTCGTGTAAGACCGCCCGCCGTAAATGCTTTCTCGTCAAGCCGCAGGCGAGAGGCCTGCGCTCCCAGTGGCATCCGCAGCCGAAAATCAATAGAAAAAACAACAATTGTAAGGAAATCTATAACAATTTAAAAGAAAATAAGAAGATTTTCTATAATTTCTTTTGTTATTTCAAAATTATTGTTTACCTTCGCAGCAGTTAATATAACAATTTGACAATGAAGTACCCTATAGGAATACAAAGCTTTGAGCAAATTCGCGAGGATGGATTTGTATATGTTGACAAGACAGCATTGATTTATGACCTTGTCACTAACGGAAAAATATACTTTTTCAGTCGTCCGCGTCGCTTTGGCAAAAGTCTGCTCATCTCTACACTCGAGAATTTTTTTCTTGGGCGCAGAGATTTGTTCCGTGGTCTTGCCATAGATTCACTTGAAAAAGATTGGGCAGAGTATCCTGTGTTCCATTTGGATTTCAATGCCATAAACTTCATCAAGCCTAACGCCTTAGAAGAAGTTCTTATGGATTTTGTAGTGAAAGCTGAGAGGATGTACGGTATTGAGTCATCAAACTCTCAGTATGGACTCCGGTTCAAGGATGTTCTTGAAGCTGCGCACAATAAAACCGGACGACGTGCTGTAGTACTTATCGACGAATATGATAAACCATTGCTCGACGTTATGAATTGTGGCATTGCCTCGCCAGTGGTAGCTGGTGATATAAAGACACTCGAAGATTATAACCGCGAGGTTCTCAAGGGGTTCTACAGTGTTTTCAAGCTTGCTGACAAACACCTTCATTTTGTCCTATTGTCTGGTGTGACCAAGTTCTCTCAAATAAGTGTATTCAGTGGTTTCAACCAACCCAAGGACATCAGTGCTGATGGACGTTATGATGCACTTTGCGGTATAACAAAAGATGAACTGCTCACAGTGTTTAAGGAGCAGATTAAGGAATTGGGTGAGAAGAACAATATGACGGAGAGTGAGACTATTGAACGCCTGACCTGCAAATACGACGGGTATCATTTCAGCAAACAGATGACGGATGTTTTTAATCCGTTTAGCATACTTAATTGTCTTGACTCGCTCGACTTTCAGGACTATTGGTTCTCAACAGGCACACCAACTTATCTTATGCGTCTTTTGGCAGATAATCACGAGAATATCAACGAATTAGTGGGGAAGGAATATTCAGCCGCCGAGTTTGTGGATTATAAGGCTACCAAGCAGAAACCACTGCCGATGCTCTACCAAAGTGGTTATCTCACCATCAAAGGCTATGATCCAGACATGAACATTTATCGTCTTGATTTCCCTAATGAGGAGGTACGTAGTGGTATGGTGTCGCTTATAGCATCAGATTATTTCACTTCCGAAAACTATTCAGACTCTTGGATAGTTGATGTGACACGTTGTCTTAGGCGAGGCGAAATTGAAAAGTTTAAGCTCCAGCTCACATCATTATTGGCCAATATATCCTACCGATTCCATCGCAAGCAGGATGATCGTGAATGTGAGCGTCATTTTCAATATACTTTCTATCTCATTATGCAATTATTGGGGAAGTATAATACATATGTTGAAAAGGAGACAAGTCAAGGGCGGATAGACTGCGTGCTTGAGTGTCCCGACTATGTATATATCTTCGAGTTCAAGCTTAACTCAACGTCTGCTATAGCCCTTAAACAAATAGAAGATAAAGGTTATGCACTACCATACGCCTCTGACCCTCGAAAATTATATAAGGTAGGTATCAGTTTTTCATCAGATACTGGTACAGTGAATGACTATGATTATATCCCTAAGGCATAGCTCAGCGCTCCCAAGTGGCATCCGCAGCCGAAAATCAATAGAAAAAACAACAATTGTAGGGAAATCTATAACAATTTAAAAGAAAATAAGAAGATTTTCTATAATTTCTTTTGTTATTTCAAAATTATTGTTTACCTTTGTCCCCAATAAATAAAATGGCAATAATTATACATACGGTATTAAATTTATGCATATTAAATTTGCACCTCATGTATTGATTAAGAGAGAGAAAAAATAACATATTATTAATTTAAAATTTAAACATTATGAGAAAATTTTACTATTTATTTCTAACGATGCTTCTTGGCATGGTCGGAATGACGGCTAATGCAGCCCCAATTAACGTAACTGTTAAGGTTGATAAACCTGAAAATGTAAAAGTACAGTTAAACTGGGAAGATCAAACATTATCAGATGGACAGATTCAATTAACAGTTGAAGAAAGTTATGGTTCTTATCAATGTATATTGATAAAACCTAATACTGGTGTATATGCAAAGATAGAGAAGAATTTGAATGGAGAAAGAACTCTTTTGACTTCTAATTACATTTATCCTACCGCATCTGACGATGGTGCTGAGTATTCTGTAACTACAGCAACAGAAACGGATAGAACCGGACAATGTACCATTAATATTGATGAGCCAGGGACAGTTAGTTATGAGTTGTCTACCAATTCTTCTCGTGGCACATTGTCAGAAAGTACTAATGTAATAAATTATATTCCAGGCTTTGATGTAATTTCGTTTATGCCAGTCACATACGGAAATATTATTTATTCAGCAAAATCAAATGATGTTCTTTTGGAAAAGAATCAATATGATTATTTTACTAAGAGTCTTGATGGTGCTTCCACTCAAATTGACATTCAGTATTCAGCCCCCGCAGATGCAAAACAAAAAGTTACAATATCTTATGTAGATGAAAGTAAGGCTGACGGATTTATTACAAAAGTTTTAGTAAATGATGAGGAAATCTCAAAGGAACTATATTTGTCAAAAAGTGGCTTTGAGGTTGCATGGGGTGCAGTTGTTATGATTTATGGTGATGTGTCGAATTATAAGGTAGCTAATAATACTATTAAGATTAATGACATAGATTCTTATTTCTCTGGTTCTATAAGATTTAATGCAACTGAAGATAAAAATATTGTTATTGATGCAGAAAAGTATGCGCAGATAAATGCAAAATTAATAATAGATAATATTGATAATGTTATTATTTCAAGAAATAATGAAACGATAGAAGGTCTTACTTCTGGAGAAAATGACATTTTAGTTAATGAGCAATATAATACGATAGTTATTAAACCTTCTGCAGATGGTAAAATTAAGTCTGTAAAAGCAAATAATCAAGAAATTACAGAGTCTTATCCTGGATCAGGATATTCAATAACTATTACAGAAGGTATGACCATTAATGTAGAAACTGAAGTTATTGAGCGCAACAATAAACTTATTGTTTACATTGATGATTTATCTTGTGCACCTTATGGTTATAGTATTTCAATTGGCAGTTATCCAAATAGCAGGACTTTAACTGTACAAAGTGGATATAATGTATTTAGTTTCGATAATGATGAAGTGTTCAATGCATCATTCTATACAAATGGAAGTTATTTTTCATATAGGAATGGTGAGCAAGTGAATTCAATTTATGAAACTGTTTTAGTTGATGGTGACGTATTTAAGTTCTTCCTTGCTTCTACAGCAGCTCCCACCGCTAACGATGTAACATTCACCTTGTCAGGTGATGAGTTAACTGCTTCGGATGTTACTGTAACATACGACAGAGTTAAGACATTGTCAGATTTGACAGCAGGTCTTTCTGCTTTTGCAGGAACTGAGGTCTCTATCTCTGCAAATAATAACAAGGTGATTGAAGTAAAGGTTAATGGTGTTGCTGTTAAAGCCGATACAGAAGGTGTGTTTACTTTCACTGTAAGCGCAAAAACAACAGTTGAAATCAAAGACGTTACACCTACCGACATCAACAGCATCAACGCCGAGAATGCTGACAACGCAATCTACACTCTCCAGGGAGTGAAGGTTAATGGCAAGGCTAAGGGCTTGTATATCAAGAACGGCAAGAAAGTTGTTGTGAAGTAAGTAAATCGTGATTTTAGATATAATAATACATAAAATCAACTCTATTTAAGAGAGGTCGGGGAGTCCAGTAACGGACTTTCGCGACTCTCTTGTTTTTTCTCATAAGAAGATAATAAAAGAAATATCATGAAATTAAAGTTATTTACCGCGTCGTTGCTGATAACGACGGCGCTTTCGGCTCAGGCTCAGACCAAGCTCGGAATATCCGAACAGGTGAGGCTTAGGGAACTGAAAAGTGAGCTGAGGAAAACCGATGTTTTCCAGTATAAGAAAAGCACATCACAGCGGGCAAAGGAATTGCTCGGAGTGAATCCTTCTTACGCCTTGGCGATTGCCCAGTTGGCAGAAGGAACAACAGAGGAAGACCTTAAGGCACAGGGAGTGAACGTGATTCGCAGTCGCAGTGGCTTTGCCTTTATTGCAGTGCCATTGGATGACGCTGAGCGCGTAGCTGCTACCAAGGGAATCAAGAGGATTCAGTTTGAACGCCCGGTTCAGCAGAAGTTGAAGTATGCCCGATTCGACACTGGCGTGGATAAGATTCACGAAGGTATCGGTCTGTCGCAGGCTTATACGGGTAAGGGAATTGTGTGCGGTATTGTTGACCAGGGCTTCGACCTGAACCATATCAACTTTTTGGACGAGAACGGCGAACCGAGAGTAAAGTATTTCGAGAGGGTAGGATATAACTATAATTATAAAAATCCGACTGACCCTATTGCGGAAAGAACCATATACAATACTCCCGATGCAATACGCAGTTATCAGACAGATGCAACTACAACATATCATGCCGCGCACACTATGGGAATCATGGCAGGAAGCTATAAGGGAACAGCCAAAACAGCCTCTCTGACAGATACCGAACCCTATGTGGCTATTGACGATATTCCTGTTCCTTTCTACGGAGTGGCTTACGATTCCGACATCGTGGCTGCCAACTGTGAGGAATATACCGACATATTGATTGCCATCGCAGTAGAGGACTTGTTGGGTTATGCCGAGGCATATAACAAACCGATGGTGGTGAACCTCTCGTTAGGAACAAACCAAGGTTCGCACGACGGAAAAGCAGTGGTGTGCCAGTTCTTTGATGTTTTGGTTGAGGAACTGAATGCCAAGATTGTAATGGCAACAGGCAATGAGGGCGACCAGAAGATTGCCGCCAATAAGACTCTCACGGCTGAAGATAATTTATTCCAGACATTTATCACCGGCGACACCTTCAAAACAGAACAGGGAGATATCTACGTGCGCTCAGGACAGGTGGACATATATGGCAACGACCTGAAGCCGTTCAAGTCATTGCAGGCTATTGTGTGGAATACATCTCGTGGTAGGATTTCAAAAAGATACACCCTTGACATTAATGAAGAGACATTGGGTTCGGGTAAGTACTGGTGTTCAAGTTCTGACTATCAGGACTATGACTCTGACGTGGTCGATGCCACCCTTGCCCAGTATTTCAGCGGAACAATAGGACTTTTTTGTGAAGTGGATAGTTCACTCGGTCGCTCGCACTGCATAGTGTCGTTCGACCTTGTGGATAACGCCGAAAAGAATATTGACAACAACTATAAGATTGGATTTATTGTCGAAGGTGAGGCAGGACAGCGTGTAGATGCTTTCACCGTTGGATATTTCCATGGATTGAGCAGCTACGATATCGGTGGCTTCACCGACGGCTCATGCAATGGTTCGGTTAGCGACATGGCTTGCGCCAAGAGCACATTGAGCGTTGGTTCGTATAACACTTCCGAGGGATGGGCACAGTTGGACGGATACAGGTATTCCCAAGAAAATGCAGGAATAAAATTGGGCAAGGTGTCGCCATTCTCTTCTTACGGTACATTGATCGACGGACGCAACCTGCCTGATGTGGTGGCTCCTGGAGCTTATATCATCTCGTCAATGAACCGTTATTATCTGGAAGTGAATGAAAACACTTTTGGCAACTTCAGCGCCGTGGCAAATGTTGACGGTGTTGACTATCCATACGCATGGGCTGCCGGTACGTCAATGGCTTGTCCGATGGTGTCGGGTATTGTCGCCTTGTGGCTTGAGGCCGACCCGACTCTCTCGATGGAGGACATCCGCGACATCATCCGACAGACATCGCGTATGGATGAGGACATGCTCGAAGCCGACCCCGTGAAGGTGGGAGCCGGAAAGATTGACGCATACGAAGGACTCAAGGAGGTGCTTCGCAGAAAGGCTGCCGGAATACAGGGCGTGCAGGCCGACGACAACCGTCTTGTGGTGTCGCAGGCCGGTGAGCGTGGAGTGAAGGTGTTCCTCGCAGGTGCCAAGAAACTCAGGGCAGAGGTGT
>OBLI01001338.1_pt1 | contig 24419 bp, 29 predicted proteins | sample 1519701 | NCBI WGS metagenome assembly OBLI01 (sample SAMEA3663005, study PRJEB22513) | pig gut metagenome | biome: pig gut; feature: pig-associated habitat; material: faeces | place: France | collected 2012
ACCGACTTATGAGCCTGCGCTATCTTCCACCTAAATTAATAGAAGATATTTTGAACGGTAAACAAGCACCGGACATGACGGTTAAGGAGTTGTATAGGATTGCAGGAAGGGCTGTATAAGGATTTTTTGTACTAGAAAGATTTGCGATTATGATTCTGCGCTTCTATCTGAGTATTGAGCATTATTATACAATAAAGATTGAATATAAGACCTTTCACAGAAAATACACTCCAGTATGCTAATAAGATGAATGTATAAAAAAATAGAATTGAAAATACAAGTCTAAAAGAACTTATAAAATGTGCATATGGGTATAAAAAAAGACACAATACAATGAAACTTAAAGTAATTAGTAAACTATAAATGTATTCAAAAAAAATCAATATCGTTGTGTGGTATATTGAATGATGTGCATTTTTATTTTGTTGTAATTCATAATTGGATAATAATTGTATTACTTCCTTTGATAATCCAGTTCCGATTATAGAAAGAGCTGTAATTGTAAAGCCAACTAATATACTCAGTATGTTTAATAAATCTTGTAAAAATTCATAGAGTAAAGAAATTCGTATGTGCAAAAAATTAAAGAAGAAAACTATAGTTGGAATTATGCAAGTGCAAAGAATAATTAACGTCCAAACATTCCATTTAGAACATTTTATTGCTCTTTTTTGTTTATAAATGGCATTAAGTAAATCTAGTGTAGATTTTTCTTCTAAACTGTATGGTTTTATGACTTTATTCAATTATAGTTAATTCCTATGTTTTAAATATTTTTCTTCAATCTTCTTCAATTTATCCTGCAAGTCACTTTGTTGTCTAGGTATAGAAACATACCTGCTAAAATTATGCAAGCAATTCATTTTCAATACTTTACACGATATAATAAATTTTTAGATAAAGATTCTTGCCTTGATGGTGGTGGCTGTTGGGATTATATTAGACATAGATGCGAAACAAAAGACCAAGGATATTGCTTTCGCAATGAACAGGAATGTATTAAACAGGATGGCAAATGGCAAGAATATAAAAGATACTGCGAACTAAATTAAAATTTGTGGTAATGTATGGATATTTTAGAAAGATTAGCGAAATCAAAATTCAGAAGTAGTTTTAAACTCAGAACAAAAGAGGTTGAATATATTAAGGATAACTGGGCATATAATAAATGAAAGAGCATTATTATATTTGTTTTTATCAAAACAATAATCACTTGTTAACATCCAAGAAGTTTTTCTCTCATTTGCGGAACAAATGATAAATATTTTTGCCAGTTCTTGTAAATTGTTTGTGATACTGTTTCATTAAGATTATGAGTTAAAACGTCTATAAGATTAACATATTTTATCATTATAAATATTTTATAGCATAAAATGTTCACAAAATAAAAATACACAAAAGTAGAAAGTATCAGTTGGTTTTAAAATTTTTATCTTTCCGTTTGAGAAGTCTGACATTTAAAATGGAAAGTTTTTTATAAAGTCGGAAGGATTTTCCATTTTGTGTCCGACTTTTTCCATTTCGACTGACCAATTATATTATGTCAAATTTTTAAAATGTCGGACATTTAGTTTTATAAATTCTTCCCTTATGTAAAAGTACACATGGTTTGATTATTTTAGACAGATGGTTTGATTATTTGGGAAAGTTTATTCTTGATTTAAGAAAAAACTTCTTTGATTTAGTATATACTTTTTCTATGATTAAATTTCAAAATTCTTAGAATTTTTTAGATATTTTACGACAGCTAAAATACGATTATTTACACCAAGTTTTTGAAAAATTGATGCAACTTGAACTTTAGCCGTAGAAATGCTTATATTCAAAATTTTAGCAATTTGTGTGTTTGTGTGACCTAAGCAAATCAATTGCAATACTTCTGTTTCTCTTTTAGTAAATGCAGGTTGTTTCATTAATATAAAAAATAATAAACTCCTAAGCTTTTAAGCAAGTGAATTTCATTCATCAACTGACGGCAAAGATTCATACTCTATCGCACCATCAAGCACCTTACGGATAATATCATATAATTTATCATCTTCTGCAGGTTCTCTAATACCGTACATCGCCATGTTGTATCTATGAGTAATAGCCATTGAAATTTTATCTTCGTCCCAACCTTTGTAATGTCGTTGGGTAATGACCCGCTCTTTTATATCAAGCAATTCTTTTACCAACCACGCTTTTGATTTTTTACCTGTATATCTGGAAATTATTTTATCAAGATATTTTTCGTAAGATTCTTTGTTTTTCATCGTCAGTTCCTATTTTAAATAAAATTGCAATACTTAAATATAGTAAAATTATACAATAAGGCTGTGCAATATGGAATATTACTTATCTTTCTTCACAAAAGCATAAGTGATTGCTGCGCCAACGACTGCCAAGCCGGCTGCAATTCCTGCAACTTTTGCTGTTCTGCCGATATTTTTGTCTACTTCAGGACGAGTGTCTTCGTATGTTTGTGTAACTTCGTAATCTCTATTGTATGGTTGGTAAGTGTTTGTATTTGGATAATATCCTGTTGCAGGGACGTAGCCTGTGTTATAACCCGCATAACCGTTATAATATGGAGCATAACCATTGTATGGCAAATAACCATTGCAAGGAATATAACCATTAGGATAAACTCCATAGCCTGCGTAGTTCATTGCAATAGCAGGAGTATTGTAATTATCATAATAAGTATTATTCACAACAGTTCCCTGAACAGGTTCAACTTTGTTGTTATCTTTTACAGTTGTTGTGTAAGTGTAATTTGAAGCCGCTAAACAAGAAGGCATTGATAAAAATGATACAACTAAAACTGATGCTACTAAATTTTTTAATGATTTTTTCATATTCCATATCTCCTATTTTGGGGTAAATACTTTTTGTATACTATATATAAAGTTTATATTTTGGTCCGGATTTCAAGCTTCTGAGAAAATTTAACATTTCTTAATTCTTGTTTTTCTTTATATTATCAGCCTTTGTACTCATATAACGAAATTGAAAATCTCAATGTTCAAAAACGCCTTAATATATTAAGTTATATTAAGACGTTTTTTGACTTTTTGAAAAATATCATTATATAGCTAAACTTCTTCCACTTTAAATCCGCTTTGGATTTCTTCTTCGGCTAATACGATTATATCAGGAAGTGGTTCTGAAAGCATTCGGTATATAACTAAGCGGAAGTGTTTTGGACAAAGCAGAGCGACCTTTTTGTTTGTTATCTGTTGCGCTTTTAGAATTTGCGTACCGATTTCTTGGATAAAATCTTCTTTTTGAGTCTCATCAAGTGCAAATTTTAAACCTCTGCCATCATCTTCAAATCCGACTTCTAAAAGAGTTTTTATCCATTCTTTAGAAAGTTTTGTTGCATAAATGACTTTGTCATTATCAATATTCTGACTGCAAATTTGTAGAGCCAAATCCGAACGTAATTGTTCAGAAAGATATTCAGGCTTTTTATCTTCTCGTGCGTGATAGCTTAATCTTTCAACGATATAAGGTGCGTCTGTTATTGAAACTCGTTCTCTGATTAGATTTACAAACACATCTCGAATATCTTCAATTTCAAGTCGGTTCAAAAGTGTTTCTACAAGTTTTGGATTTGTAGCCTTAACGATTTCCAAATATTTTTCAACATCGGCATTTACCATAATTTTGTCAACATATTGAATGTAAATATTTTCTTCATGCTTTATGATAGCATCTTCCGGCAACAAGTAATTCAAGCCTTCTGCATCTACTTCATTCACCCAATAGCATTGCTCAACATTGAATGCCACTCCAACAATGGCATTTTCAGGAATTTCTTTACCGGTTGCATCCCATTCAACAGCTTTAACCATAACTTTGTTTGGATAAACATAACCGCTTGCTACTTGTGTTCCTCTTATAGATATAGCGTATTCGTTTTCTTCAAGTTTTGTACAATCTACAATTCTAATATTAGGTATGATGTAACCCAAAGCATCGGTTAATCTCTGACGTATTGCTATATTTTTGGCTAAAAATGAACTACTTTGGTCCGGGTCAATAATGCACATGAGTCCTTCTCCTACTGATAGGCATAAAACATCAGTGCCTAGACGTCCGTACATTTTGTCAGTATTGGTTAAATCTCTCATTTCATTTGATACTTCTTCTAATTCATTTTCATATTTTTTAATCTTGTGAACGGTTATTAAATAATACGCAACTCCTGCTAAAGCTACCAATGCTATTATTCCGATAGAAATCGGCAAAATGTTTGCCTTTAAATATACAAAAATTGGAGAATGCAAATCGATGTAACGAGATAATATCTTAACAGCAAATTTCATCAATGGTATAATCACAAACAAGCACCACCAAGGATGTCGTATAATGAAATTTGGTTTTTTTTCGGCTTCGTAAGTAACTTCTTCATTGTCATAGGCTTTTGAGTCAATTTTTAGTTCTTTAGATTTTTTAGAATTTTCTTCTTCCGCCATTTCATCAATACTAGAATGCGTTAGAGCTTCTTCCAATATTTCTTTTGTAATCTCATTACTGTTACAAAGTTCTTCTAACTTTGTTTTGTAGCATTCGTTTACTTGTTTTTCTACGTCTTCTAAAAATTCAGCTTGATCAAAATTTCCATTCATAGTTTTTTTGCCAAACTCAAAAATCTTAAAAGCAATGTGTTGCAAAATATTATCCCAATGTTCTTTTGGAACTTGCGAACGAACCAAATCACAAGTTTTGTGGAATGTCCATTCTGAAATTATTTGTACCAACATAATTGCATCATTTTCCTTTAATTCGCCTTCTTTAGCGAGTGTTTGCCCTGACATTAAAGTAAAATTATAAAGCATATTAACAAGATATTCTTTATTCTCATTACTAAACTCTTTCGGGATAATATTTTCTGCTTGCTCTTTCATATTTTCTGCAAATGCCCTGTAATCAAAATCTGCACAAGATTTATTAGCTTCTTCCGCCATTTCATCAATATTAGAATGAGTTAAGGCTTCGCTCATAACTTCTTCTGACAGAGCATTTTTATTTTGTAACTCGTCTAATGTATCTTTATAACATTTGTTTACATGATATTCAATTGCTGTTAACATATCTTCTTGTGAGATATTTCTTTCAAAAGATTGTCTACCGACTTCAAAAACCGTAAATGCAATTTTTTGTAGAATATTATCCCAACAGTTTTTTGGCACTTGTGAGCGAATCAAATCACAAGATTTGTGAAATGTCCATTCACAAACAATTTGAGTCAAAGATATTGCTTGCTCGTCTTCCAAATCATATTGCTTAACAAGTGCTTCTCCTGACATTAAAGCAAAATTGTAGAGTGTACTTAGAAGATACGTTTTATCTTCTTCGCTAAATTCTTGTGGCACAAGGTCTTGTGCTTGGTCTTTCATGCTTTCTGCAAATGCTTTGTAGTCAAAATTTGTCATGTTTTTGTTCCTTTATGTTTTGTTCTTATTATTTTTGTTGTATTTTTTTAGATATCCCAATCGTCAAAAAAATCGTCCTCTTCATCATCTTCAATTACCCAGTTTTTAGGGACATAATCGGGATTTCTTGCTTTCATCGTTTCGTCATAATTAGAATAAGTTAAAGCTTCTTCTAAAACACTTTCCGATATTGAATTATTACGGCAGAGTGCTGATAATGATTTTTTATAAGATTTTACAACCTGATACTCGATTTTATCCATCAACGGTTCTTCTTCTAGTCCTTCCATAAAAGCCTGTTTACCTGTTTCATAGATAACAAAAGCAATTTCTCTTAAAATTTCATCCCAATACTCTCTTGGAACTTGCGAACGAATCAAATCGCAAGACTTATGAACCGTCCATCTTGCAATAAGCAAAACGAGTGTAGCCATATTGTCACCATTCAGGCTTTCCGATTCATTTTCAATAAGCCCCTCCCAAGCCGAAATTGAATTGTTGTAAACTTTATCAACAATGTATTTTTTATCTTCTTCGCTAAACTCTTGTGGCACAAGCTCTTGTGCTTGTTCTTTCATATTTTCTGCAAATGTTTTGTAATCAAAATCGCTCATTTTTGTTCCTTTATTTTATTTATAATAGTTTTTCAGTTATTGTCGTGTTCAATGTCAATTGTTGAACACGACCTACGATGTTTTACTTTACTTATTTTCATAAAGCTTTTTTAATTTTTCTAATTCTTGTTCAATATTCATATTTTATTCCTTATTGCTCATTTAATTCTTGTAAACATTTATTTATACAATCTCTAACTTCCTCATTATCAGGTTCTAGCTCTAGAATTTTATTATAATCATCTAATGCATTTTTGTAGGCACCTATATCATAATATGCTAAGCCTCTACGATAAAAAAAGTCAGCAATTGTAGAATTGAGTTGTATTGCTTTCGTATAATAATTAATTGCCGTTGAAATCTCATTAGAACTATGTTTTATGCAACCAATATTGCAATATGCAAACGAATGTTTTGGATCTAATTCTAATGTTTTTAAATAATCTTTTAAGGCTTTTTCATAGTTATTTATAGAATAATATGTTAATCCTCTATTAAAATAATAATCCGCAGAATTTGGTTCTAATTCAATCGCTTTATTATAATCCTCAATTGCTTTATTATAAAATTGAATATGATCATAAGCCTTTGCTCGAAAATAATATGCTGAGAAATCTTTAGGATCTAATTTTATTAATGCTGTAAAATCTTTTATAGCACCCTCAAAGTCTTTAATTTCAAATTTTAAAACACCTCGCCAATAATATCCACCAGAATAAAAAGTATTTAGTTCTATTACTTTTGTAAAATCGTCTATTGCACTTTCATATTGTTGTAAATCCATTTTTGATATTCCACGTTGTAAATACCCGGAAATGTCAGTACACTCTAATTTTATATATTCAGTGAAGGACTCAATAGCACCTAAATGATTTTGCAGATTACTTTCAGACAGACCCATAATTAGATATAACATATTGAGTTTTTCAGAAGGTATTAGTTCTTTACACTTCTTTATAACTAATTCATATTGTCCTTCTTCAAAAAGTTTTGAAATTTCTTGTTCTATGTTCATTATTTATCCTTCACGTTTTGCCATATCATCTATATTTGATAATTGTTTTGCTTTGTTTCCAGCTTCTTTTGATAATTTATTTTGAGAAACTAAATCATCAATTTCTTCTTCCCAAACTTTTTTTACATTTTGTTCTACTGTATCTAAAATTCTTTGTTGTTCTATATTTTTTAAAAATCCTTTTTTTGCTATTTCATAAACAGCAAAAGCTATTTTTTGCATAATTTCATCCCAATATTCTCTTGAAATTTCTGAACGAGATAAATCAACACATTTATGGAATGTCCATTCTGTTACTATTTGTGAAATTAATACAATTGTATCTTCATCAAAACCTATAGTAGAATCTTGAGTTAAAGCTTCATATGAAAGTTTACAGTTCGCATATACTTTATCAGCAAGATAATTCTTATCAGCTACTGATAAATCTTCTGGAACAAGCTCTATTGCTTGATTTTTCATTTCTAGTGCCATTTCATTTATATTATCATAAAATATAAATTCGCTATCAATATTTTCCACTACTTCACAATAATCTTTTGTATATAATCTATCTATTTTTTTGCAAAGATTTTTAACCTGGAAATTAATAAATATATTTACTATAAAATCAAAAATAGCACTAAATATAAGTATTCCACACAATATATATATTTTTCTTATTGGAATAAATTGACTTAAAATAAATGTTCCAATTATTGAACAAATTAAAAATATCATTACTTTTAATTTATAAGAAACTCTAAATATAATAAACTTGTTATATATTGATAAAATTTGTTTTTTAATTTTATATTCTTTAATTGCTTTCAAAGATTTTTCATTCGAGTTAACTCTATATGCATTATAAAAACATTCTATTGCTACATCAAAATTTCTTAATCCAGCATAAGCATAACCTTTATATGTATAGTAATTGTAATTATAAGGATTTAATTGAATTGCTTTGTTATAATCTTCAATACCACCTTCATAATCGCTAATATTACATTTTACATTTCCCCTATAATAATAAGCATCTTCAAAATTAGGATTTAACTCAATAGCTTTAGAATAATCTTCAATTTCACCTATGAAGTCTTTCAATACTCCTTTAGCAATTCCTCTATGAAAATATGCGTCTGCATTATTAGGAGCTAATTCAATAACTTCGGTAAAATCTTCAATTTCACCTATGAAGTCTTTCAATACTCCTTTAGCAATTCCTCTATGAAAATATGCGTCTGCATTATTAGGAGCTAATTCAATAACTTTGGTAAAATCTTCAATTGCACCTATTTGGTTATTCAACGCACCTTTAGCAGTTCCTCTAGTTAAATATGTTTTTATATAATCTGGATTTAATTCTATTGCTTTATTATAATCTTGAATAGCATCTTCAATATTATTCAACGCACCTTTAGCATTTCCACGATTATAATAAGATTTTGTATCATTAGGATCTAACTTTATAGCATTAGTGTAATCTTCAAGTGCTCCTTTATAATCTTGTAAATCGAATTTAGTATTTCCTCTGTTATAATATGCATATGTGTCATTAGAATCTAACTCGATAGCTTTTGTATAATCTTCAATTGCACTTTTATATTCTTTAATTTCATGTTTTGCTAAACCTCTATTACAATAAGCCTTTGCGTTATTAGGTTTTAATTCAATAGCTTTATTAAAATCCTCAATTGCTTCTTCATAATTTTGGATATTGGAATTGATACTTCCTCTGTAAAAGTAGGCACTTGTATCATTAGGATTTAGCTCAATTACTTTTGTATAATCTTGAATTGCATCTTCATAATACCCAATGTCATTTTTCGTGTATGCCCTATTAAAATAAGCATTTGTGTAACTTGGATCTAATTCAATAGCTTTATCGTAATCTTTTATTGCACCTTCATAATCAAGAAGCATATATTTAGCAAGACCTCTCATATGATATAATTTTGGATCTTCTGCTATCAATAACAATTCTTGAATTTTTTCTAGCATTTGTTTATATTGCTTATTTTCATAAAGCTTTTTTAATTTTTCTAATTCTTGTTCTATATTCATTAATTAATACCTTAATTTTTAATTAAATCCTTTTTTAATTCTTCAACAATAACATTCGGTTCATTTGTTCTTTGTGCAACTTCACAAATTTTTTCAAAAATGTATTCAATATCTGTCACATATTTTTATCCTCTAGCGATAAATCATTCGGAAGCATTTCACTAGCTTGTTCTTTCATTGATTCTGCCTGTTCTTTTGGATTAAAATTTCTCATTTATATTAATCTTTCATTATTTATATTATTTCATTTCATTTATTTCAATTGTTTTACCCGGGATCGTTACGGAATTCTTCTTCTGTTTTCAACTTCTTATCCTGCGGAATTTCTAAAGTCGAAAAATCAAACCTGTAGCCGTCCTTAAATTTATCTTTTAACTCGGTTACAGTTGTTTCGTGGATTACTTCTTCGTTCGGTGCGGTTGTTTTTTGTTTGTAATAAGTCGCAATACCGTATTCTTTGCTTACGCAAGCCTCTCGATTTTCACTAAATTTTATGTACACGCAGTCTTTCGTAATCTTCGTGATTTTCGGAGTTTCATTTTTGTCCCAATAATTGTAATTTGCATCACAAGTCGAATCGTACCAATGAATCAAGCAATTGCCCAAATAATTACGGCGATTTACTGACTGCTCTAAAGTAGTGTCTTTATCGTGTTTTAAATCTTCTTGATAATCTAAATTACCTTCGCCATAAATAACACCATCAGGACCGAGCAAATGTAGTTTCTTTTCGTCTGCATTTACCAAATAAGTATACAAATTTGGTCTATCAAAGAATGCAACAATTTTGTCAGGCGAAATTGTATCTTTATCCAAATATTCTCGTGATTCAAAATACCACAAGTCACTGTTATAAATATTTTTGAAACTATTTTTCTCAAAAATACTACTTTCAGGATTTCTTGTCGTTAATGTTTCACCCTCAATATAATAAGTGTTCGCAATTTGTTTTTGCTTAGCTTCTTGTGTGAATTGGTCAACATTAACCAACATTGATGGAATCGCTTCGCACGAAACCTTGATAATACCGATTAACAAAAGAACTCCTATCGGCAAAACTAAATCTTTTAATTTCAAATTAAAATCCAATTTTTCTTTCGCTTGCATTTCTTGAAGCAGTTTATCTTGTTTTTTCAGTTTCCGTTTCTTTTTAGCCATTATAGATTCCTTATTTAGAATATTTTATGTTGTTATGGTTCAGGTGTTATTCCAACTTAGCCCCAATGTGTGAAAGGGGCTAGGGGAAATGGGATATACTTTACCATTGTTTTTTTAATACTTTCAATCTGTAATAATCAAATGGAGCAAGATATGCAAAAATAAATGCGTACGCATAGCCATGAGAAAATTTTGCTAATGGTGGAATTGCATGAGTTAGAACTATGTCAAAACAGGTAAGCACAAGAGTATATACAATTGCTTTTAGCCACATACCTTTAAACAAGTAGTAAAATGCGCTAAATGCAAATGCTGCAAAAAAGCTCCAAAATCCACCAATTTTAATCAAAATTCCTTTGTTTACTGCTCCTCTTTCTTTTGCAGTCATTGATTTAAATTCTGCGGTTTCTTTAAAAGGAGAACCGTTTTCAAAATATTTTTGTATCAATTTGAATCTTTCTTTCCAAGATTCTTCAACTTTTAATTCTTCAATTGATGTTAATTTGTTTGTCATAAATCTTTTTTCTTTCTTTTTTATTGTCGTGTTCAATATCAACCGTTGAACACGACAGTCTTTTATAATTAAATATTAAAATTAATCTTCACATCAGCTTGACCACCAGCTGGAATTTCCCATATGTAAGTATTTTTTTCTAAGTCAAAGAAATTTGCGTTATGAGATTCTGCTTGGTTTGGTAACTTCATGATTAAAACATATGGTTCTAAGTCGTCATATGTCAAACCATTTTCAGCCAACAATTTTTCTAAATCTTTGTTTTGTAGATTTATATTGAAATCAGCTTTGCAAGAAACAACTTTCTTTTCTTTTTGGCAATTGATGTTTTTAGTCCCCTCATTTGGCTTAAAGAAACTTTCAATTGCTAAAACATCATTATCAATAACGTTACCGGGTTTAAGAATTGCAATATAACCCATATCTTCATCAGTCTTATACTTCTGTAAAGAAACAGGGTTTTGCGCTTTAACTCCATTTAAAAAATATTCTGCGGCTTTTTTTGACAACTCATCAGATGCATAAGTTGAACCATAACTAAATTTCTTTTCAACTGTAGCATTTGCCTTTTTGTCGATTGTAACTGTACTTTGTTGGCTTACACAGCCTGTCAAAAGCACTGCTGACATTACTAATAATAAAATATTCTTTTTCATCTTGTATAATTCCTTTCTTGTTTGTCGATTTTCTCCCCTCGCCCCTTTGTGGGAGAGGGAGCAGTCGTTGGTGAAGCCTTGCTGAACCTTACGAATGCGGGTGAGGGGTGTAATTACTGTTTGATATAAGTTTCGTACGCATCTTTGTAAGCTTGTGTATCATATCCTTGAGAAATGTATTGCGGATATTTTTGTTTTACATAATTGTAAACTGTTTGACATCTTTTATCGGTTGATGGATGATCTGCAAACAAGTCAGGATATGCAACACCGATTTTGCTCAAAATTGAAACACCTGCAAGAGGGTTGTAACCACACTTAACCATGTAATCTACAGCTTTTAAATCGGCATCGTTTTCGTGAGCTTTAGAATAAGTTGCTTCGCCCAATTCTTGAGTTTTGCTTACTGCTAAATCCGACCAAGTAGTTTTGCCACCCAAACCAAATCCATTTAACCTACTTGAAATACTATTATTAAGAATACTTGATGCTTGTTGAGCTCCCATACTTAATCCTTGATTAACAACAGTTGCTTTTGCTACGTGATAACCGTCTGCGTGACCGATTTCGTGACCGATTACGAAAGCTAATTCGTCCTCATTTTCGCAACATTCTACAATACCTTTAAATACAGTAACGGTGCCGTTAAACTCAGTTTGAGCGTTCACAGTTTTGTCTGTTGAATATGCAAAGTAAACTTTTTTGTTAACACCGGAAGCTTGCATTAATTTTCGTCCGATTTGATTAATAACTGCATTACCACGTTCGTCAGTTATGTTTTTGCCGAAATGTACTTTTTGTGCAGTCACTACACTACCTTGAACAGTTGTTGGGTTAGTTTTAGTATAAGTTTGTGTAGAATTAGCAGTTGTGCTTTGAATTGGAGTAACTACAACAGGCTTTTGAGTTGAAGTTTGTTGAACCATATTATTTGTTGTTGCCGGAATTTCAATCACGTTAGATTGATTTTTGATTTTGTGACAATCGCAACGGCAATAATCAGGTTCTGCCATAACGCCTGTTGATACGCTCATTAGAGCGGTTAAAATTGATAATGTTAATAGTTGTTTTCTCATACTTATTTCCTTTCTTGTTTGTTGTTTGTTTCTTTTTCTCCCCTCGCCCCTTGTGGGAGAGGGGTTGGGAGGGAGGGGCTTACCTCACTTGTTAGGGAGGTCGCAGTCGTTGGCGAAGCTTTGCTGAGCCTTACGAATGCGGGTGGGTATTTGTCTTTATTTTGCTGTCGTGTTTAATGCCAATTGTTGAACACGACCTAAGGGGCTACGGCTTATTTCCAGTCTCTCATTGATACCACTACACCAATACCATAAGGTATTATCCATATTGGCAAAGTGACAATTTTAAGAATATTTTTAGTGGTTCTCAGACATGTGTCTTTTGCATTTTTAGCTTTTTGAAGTTCTTCCATTTTGCTAATCTTTTGGCTATAAGTACTATTTTCTTTTAAGATTACTAAAGCTTTATCCGAACCTACACTATCCATTTCGCAAAGAATCTTCTCCATTTGTTCACCGTTATATCTCAAATCATATTTCATGTATTCATATGCTTTTGCTCTATTTTCACTAGATTTAATATTTTCATAACTGCTAAATTTATCATAAGCTCTACGTGTAGCACTAGTTGTTTGGTTATAGTTATCTGCTTCTTGTTTTTGAGACAATATTGCCAACAAATAATAAGTAAAAACAACTCTATCCTCTGTTTGAATAGAACTATCATTTTTTACCATATTATATGCTTGAGCTAAATAGTTAGATTTTTCTAAAAATTGATTTATTCTTTCTTGGCTTAAGTTGTATTCTTTTGCCATTGCACACAATGCTTGTATATTTGTTTCATCTGTTTCTAACTCTGAAAGAAAAAATAGTTTAAAAGATTCAATATTACAAGCTGGAAGTATTCCGTTATCTAAAAGAATTTCAGCATTTTTCTTGACTACATCATCTAAATCATTCAAATCAGATTTTAAAATTTTTGAATCATTTGTTTTATAAATAGGTTCTTCTGGTTTAATATTTTGTTGTCTAAAGATATAATATTCTTTCATAAGTTCTAAATTATTTTCAATATATCGGAACTTGTCAGGATAATAAAATTTAACAGCCTGAGCCAAATCAATATCGGCACACGAAGCTTTGTAATTTAGGCGGTCGTATTCTACCAAGTCGTCATATCTTGAACCTTTATGAATATTGTCGTTTTTATCATTATTATTTAAATCCATATTGCCCTCTTTGTAGTTGTACTGTGTTTGTGTGTTTTTGATTATTTGAGGATTTTTTGTCGTTGTATATTTTTGTCCGCTTGTTGTAGTTTTCATCGGTGTTTCTTGATTTGCATACCTAGCCTGACCATCGGCTCCGATGATAATCTCCTCCGCCCAACAGAGAGGCTCAATTGTAAATATGCATAGTAGTAATGTTGTTAGTAATTTTTTATTCATGTTATTTTCCTTTTCTTATCCTCCCCTCGCCCCTTGAGGGAGAGGGGTTGGGGGTGAGGGGTTGTATTATTTTTTGTTCGTTGAACACGCCCTACTGTCTTTAGAGATTTTTTTCTTCAAATAAACTTTTTTTAAGTATTTTGCCGTAATAATCAACAAACCGCCAAACATCAAAGTTGCCAAACCTTCCGGCAAATATGAAGCCATGCGACCACATATAGTATAAGTTTCTATTATCAAAAATGTTAAACCATAATTAAAGAATATATTTTGTTCTGTTTTTGAGCCATAAAACATTGCACCGACAGAAGCTGCAATAAACAAAATATTTGCCACCCAAATTTCAAAAGCAGAACCTTCGGCAAAATGCATATTCAAATCAAATCCCCAAAATGAAGTTATCCATAATGCCGTAAATAACAGCAACAAACCTGTCCAATTGTAAGTTCCGGCAAATTTTTCTTGTACATAAGTCTGTGCGTTTTCATCCTTATTTTCTTTAATTTCGGTTTTTAATTGGCTAATATATGCAACCAAAAGCAAAATCACACCCATAAAAATTTGGATAAGCGGTCTGGAAACACTAAGCCAATAGCATGCAAAATCATATCCGGCAAACATTCCAACGCTCAAAGCAACAAAATATATGCCAAACACAAGGTATATATTTTTCTGCCATTTATATGCCATACTAATAAATGTAATCGCACCCAAAATATTCCATAGCGGAATCATTTTATTATCAGAAATCATATCGCCAAAAGGTAATAAACACATATTATATAGACTGAAAGTTGAGGTTAAAAACAGACAAAACAAAACCGATAAAACCCAATTTGTTTTCAGAACATTTTTCTGTTCATCCGTCAGGTTCAAAGAGTCAATTTGTTTGTTTGGTTTAAGTTTAGAATCCGCAAACATAAATACCATTGCGAGTATGAGGCTCAAAGTTCCAAAATAGAAATAATACCTGTTCTCGCCAAATATTTTTTCAATAACCACACAAATCGGATGGATTATGTAATTATGAATCGGCAACAATATAAATGAATAAATAAATTGCCAAATATGAGCAAATACAATTGCTATTTTTTCAACTAATTTATGTAAAATATCAAGTTCCAAAACGCTGATAATCGTAACTATCAGACCGAAAGCAAACCAAATAGTACCCAGTATCATGAGCCATTTTAGAAGTCTAAAGAAATTTTCTTTTTGTCGTTCTTTCATGAATTCTAAAATTTTACCAGCTTGAACATCGGTAATAAGTTCGTTTTTCTGCCATAGTTTTAATTGTTTTTTTAGTTTTCTGTTTAACATAATCATTCCTTTTTGGGTTTATTGTCTTGTTTTTGTCAGGCAATGCCTGACCTACGAAATTACATCTTGATTTAAGTCTAATTCCTTAACACTTATGCATTTAGCTACAAGGTACGCGCAGGCAAACATTGAATATGTACCAATAATTGAAGTTAAAATAATCGGCAACAAATCGTTGATAGCTAAAATTGTTTGAGTCGCTTGACCACTTATGTGAATAAAATATGGATTTGATACGATACCAATAGCAACTAATGTTAATATAAAGCCTAAAAGACCGGCACCGACTGCATCTAAATAACGGCTTCTGTTTCTGTTAACCAAAGTGAATACATCTTTAAATCTTACAAATGAAGTCCAATATCCTTTGTTAGTAAACAACCAAAACATAGCAAGGGAATAGAAGCAGAAGAAACACAAAGTAATTAACATAATTACACAAAGTATTATCATCCAAATACTTCGATATTGGGAATTTGTTGCACTAGCAAATATAACCAAGACAATCGGAACAACGGCAATTGGAATAACAAAAAATGCCAAGGCTATATTAAATTTGACAAACAGTCCAATACTCTGCCAAAATTTAAACCTTGGCATTGTATAAGTTTTTTGTTGAACAGATAAAGACTTAATGAAAGGAAATAGATAACCATAGACAAGAGAATAACCTAATGTTGCAAAAAGACTAATGCCTACAACATTTGACATTGATAAAGTTGCTAAACGGCTATATCCTGCAAGAGCAGTTTTTGCAAATATTGATAAAAATGTAACAACTGCATATATCCAAAGATTTTTCACTTTGAACATATAAGAAAAACAGTCCCAAATGCGGTCTTCATCATCACTATTTACCTGCATTTTACCATTTTCTTTCCAGCCAACGCCATCGCTATTCATCATTGATTTCATAAATTTTGAAACTTGTATATCTTTTTCTTCCATTGTTATTCTTTTCTTGTTGTCTTATTACATTCCCGTTTTCATCCATAAATCGCAAAATCAATATTTTTCTGTGATTTATCCATATATGGATGTTTCAAGAAATCTTCTCTCATCTTATCCGTAATAATTCCACTCAATTGAAGTTCTGCAAGCATTTTTTTAATTTTATTTATTACATGATATTCTACAGTTGCCTTAATTTGTTCTTCTGAAGCATCATTCAATGTATTCATATCTTTTGTAACTTCAAAAGCTACGAATCCGACATCAAGCATAAAACCATGTCGGCATTCAATTGGACAATCCGTTTCAACTAATGCAACAGAAGTTTTAAAAATCCATTCCAAAATATATTTTGCTCTTGCTACAATTTTTTCATAACTATCTATATTTAATGACATATCTTGAGAAAGCACATTAGCTGAACGTAATGCAAAATTCTTAAATGTATCCAAAATAAATTTTTTGTCTAAATCTCTCATTCTTTCAGGCAGATATTTCTTTGCCTCACTTTGCGCATATTCTGCAAACTTTTCACTATCAAAATCTTCTTTAACTATTTTCATTGTTTAACTTTCCTATCCATATAATTAATAAAAGGCGAAAGAAACCTTCCGCCTAAGAGCAATTAGTTAATCTTTAGTAAGCTCCTCTGAATTTCTTCGCCAATTCATCAGGATCTGACGAAGCATCCATAGCTTCTTCTTGAGTAATTTTTTCTTCTTCCACAAGCTTAGCCAACGAACCGTTCATAGAAACCATACCATCGTTAGTGTTGTGCGCAACAAGTTCATAAATTTCTTCCAAATTATCTTTCACGATATAGTCTTTAATCGTTGATGTTACAACCATAATTTCACAAGCCGGATAGCGTTTTTGGTCTTTTTCAGAGTAAACCAATTGTTGTGCTACAGTTGCTCGAAGAGTTTCCGCAACCTGTTTTCTAACTAAATCACGATTAGAGATATCAAACATGTTAATAATTCTGTTAATTGATTGAACAGCATCGTTTGTGTGTAAAGTAGCTAAAACCAAGTGACCTGTTTCAGCGGCTTTTAAAGCAATCTCCATAGTTTCTCTATCTCTGATTTCACCAACTAAGATAACATCTGGGTCTTGACGAAGTGCATATTTCAAGCCATCAGCAAAAGATTGAGTATCAGTGCCGACTGCCCTTTGTGTTATACGGCTTTTTTTAGACTTATATACGTATTCAATAGGTTCTTCTATTGTAATAATATGTTTAGCAGTTTGAGTATTAATCTCTTCAATCAAAGATGCTAAAGTTGTTGATTTGCCACTTCCTGTCGGACCTGTTACAAGAACAATACCATTTTTAAGCTTTTTAAACTTAGCTATTGTTTCAGGTAAACCTAATTCTTCAAGACTTGGAATATTATAAGGAATTACACGAATAACAACTTCCGGCATTCCAAGACCTCTACAATAATTTACACGAAATCTTGAAAAACCCGGAATTTCGTACATAAAATCAATATCTTTCATAACATTGAATTGAGGCAAAAGTGCAGGCGGAGCAATTTCTAGCAACGCATTTGTAAGCTCCACTCTTTCCAAGGCAGGATTTGTAACTCTCATCATTTGTCCGTTTTTACGAATAAATGGTGCATCACCCGCCATCAAGTGTATATCAGAAGCTTTTGAAGCAACTGCACGTTTTAGAAAACTCTTAATCTGAAAAATTTTGTCATCCATCTCTACTCTCTCTTTCTAAATAATATATTCTGTAAATTAAGTAATATACGGCAAAATCCAACATATTTCAAAATTCAACACAATAAGTATTGTGTTGTAAGTATGCAAAAATTACACCTTTAAACAATTTTACCATATAGTAGCAAATCTTAATCTACTATAAATAGAGTAAATTATTTCCCAAAATACCCGAAATATTGCATAATCATGCTCAAATTATTGGATTAAATTATGTAGAGTTATTTTGGGTAACTTTCAATATTTGTTTGAAAAAGTAGGCTTTTTACGACTTACAACACAATACTTATAGTGTTGGAGCTTAAAATATGTTGAATTGGGCGTTTTTACTCAATTACAAGATAAAATTATTATAACTTTCATCAATTATATCTTGGTCAATTCCAATGTATCGGAGAGTAACCTGTGGTGAATAGTGATTAAATATTTTCTGCAAAACCGCAACGTCCTTGAATTTCTGATAATGGTGATATCCGAAAGTTTTTCTGAGAGTATGTGTCCCAACTCGGTATTCTATCCCTGCTTTTTTGCAAGCAGCATTTATTATTCGATAGCATTGTGTGCGTTCCATTCTATTACCGAACATAGATAGAAACAACGGCTCATTCAAGGCTCGATTTTTTGTAAAATTTTCAAACACAGGCTTTAATTTTGCGTTAATCGGAAACCACTTGTACTTGCTCATTTTCTTTTCGATAATGTTCTGATGAAGGTTTTGCTTGTTGGGAAATTACTAACGCAGTCAAATCCTTGCCGTTTTGCAAATCCTAATGTTATGCTCCAAGCAGTTTCAACAGAAGGAGCACCTTCTCTTAAATAAATACTTTTAAAATATTCAAAGCATTCGTCTGTTGTTTTATTTAGACCTTTTCTATGACATCCATAGTTAGATAATAATGCAATTAATCCTCCTTGATTATATCTTTTTAGTGCTTTACTTAAGGATGGATAAGATGCGTGTTTATCAGGATATTTTTGCGACCAGTCTGCAAGAAAATCTAATTTTTCTTGATAGGTCATTCCTTCTGTTAGTCTAAACAGTTCCAAATATTTTTCAGCTTTAGCTTTCATCCATTTTGGAGCATTAGAATATGCCTCTAAACTTTGCTCTAGTATAACTAAACAGGACAAATTGAAAATATGTAATTGATTGATTTATAGCCGTTTGCCCCGCTGTGTTTAGGTTTGAGGTACTTCCCTCAAAATCGAAAATAAGTAATTGAAAGTCCGAAATGTCCACTTTCGATTACACGAAAATCCGTTTTCAATCCTTTTTAATTGCCGTTTAATATAGATATTATCGGGGTTTTAGGCATTGATTGAAATCGGACATTTCAATTACCTTTTTTTTAATTACTTCCCACGAAAGCCGGAACAGTTTACAATTCAATAAAAACGATAACTTTCCCGATTTTAGTGGGAAACAACTTCCATCTCGTTTCAATTACTTTTTATAAAATTTCAATACTTTCTGTTATTTACAACTTAATTCAATTCCTTCATTTGGAAAACGAGTCAGCAATGTACTTATTGCTGAAATCTACAAAGATGAATATGGTATGTATAACTCTAAAAGATTGACAGCTTTCTTTGGACTTGAGATTAGAGAAATGGAGTCGGGTTCCAGTGTTTGGAATAAGCCAAGAATAACAAAATTTGGCAATCCGAGAGTAAGAAATATGCTTTACATGGCAGCATTAGTGGCAATTCGGCACAATACAAGAATGTCTGATTTCTATTTACGTTTGGTTAACAAGGGGAAGCCTAAAAAGCTTGCTCTAATTGCAGTTGCAAGAAAATTACTTGTGGTTGCGTGTGCTATTTTAAACTCACAAAAAACTTATGAAGAAAATCATATTTCTTATCACAACAAAGATTTAGTGCAAATCTCTTAATTAAAACAGTTGAATATTAAAAAGGGGATGACCAAAAAGTCATCCTCTTTTTGAAATTACTTAAACATGAATAAAAAAATAATTTGGTATTAAGCCAAGGCCCATTTTCTAAAGTTATGAGCAATCGCAATTAAGCCAAATTCAAGATTAACCTTGTCTAATCCACCCATTAAGAACCTTTTAAACCCATTATTCCATTTTATCTGTCCAAATACGCTTTCAGGTTCTATACACCGCTTCTTGCGCAGCTGTAATTTAACATACAGAACAAGATGTAATTAGCTATGAGATAGAGATGTATTTATAAGAAACAAACTTGAAAAATTTATAAATTATTTAATACGATGGGCGACCTGTCTTTTTGCGTTCTTTCTTTAAATGACCTTTGAACCAAGCTTCTATTTCCCACCAAGATATTACATTGTTCATATCCTCTTTTTCTTAAAATTTCTTTTGTGAGTTTAATCGATTTTCAGTAGAGAAAATTGTTTTATTGTTGTTGCAAGATCTTCTTTATCCCCCACGCCAATATCTTCAGGCATAAGTGCAAGTGACTGCTCATACATACTTTTCGCAATTTCTTCGTAATCAAATTTTTCTTCTGACATGTTATGTTCCTTTTGTTTAACGATTTTTATACAAGTACTCAATTTGCTTAATATCATCTTCACAAATATTTTGAGCTTTATAGGATTCACTCATTACTGAATTTTTATTTACGCTATGCACTAATCCCAGAGAATGTCCTATTGTATGCAGCACCAACGCTTTAACTACTTCCGGGGAATCTTTTCTAGCCAAACTTATTGTTATATCTGCACCATAAATTTTATAATCTTCCGTCCAGTCTAGAGTGCAGGCGGTATCCGTTTTATTTGATAATTCCCACCTGATATTTATGTGAGATTCCATTATGTCATTTGTGTATTTTATATCAATAAATTCTGAAATAGCATTTGCCCACATATTTATAGATTCAACCGCTATTTTATAATAAAGTTCGTTTTTATACTTATCAAACAAATTTATCGGTTCAATATAAACTCTCAAATTCTTTTGAATCCAAGTTTTATTTTGTGCTTTTAAACTGTTTTCAAGTTTGTTAAATATATGTTTGCCAAACATTAATTTCTCCTATTTTTAGTGATGTTTTGTGTAGAAAATTATTAATTTAAAAATTACCCAAACTACAATGAATATTGTCATATAACCGATTCTACCAATATGAAAACCTTTAGCTTTCATTAGCCTTGTTAATTCAGGTGTTAAATATACAAGACCTGATTTATCTAATGCGTGGTTATATTGTTGTTTCGTAATTTTGCCTTCATCAAGCCATTCTTTTAAATGTTCTTTTAGTTCTCTAAAATAAATAGTATTTGCGATATAATACTCGTCTTTCAATTTGTCTTTATCTTTTATGTAATTTAGTTCCACAGCGCAAACAATAGATGCAAAAGTATCGATTATATCTTCTGCCATTGTAGGATTATTAAGAATATTATTCTTGTACATTACAACTATTATATGAAAAGCAACTTCCATCCCGACAGTTAACAGTCTTTCCATCTCCGGCTTTTTAAACTCAAATTCAACATGCAAAGCTGAATCTATATAGTATTCAGAACAGCCGTACAAATATTTTAAAATCTTTTGTCTGTCTTTTTTATTACAATTATGCTTTTTTAAAACATGTGCTGCTTTTACAAGGTATTTATATGCAAGCTCTTTACCATACATATATAGCATTTTGTCTTTTAAATAATTGCTGTCGGATTTTTCATCAGTTGAATAAAACGAGCCATGATTTTCATTTTCTTCATTTGCCATATCATCTATATTTGAATATTTTATCGCACGGTTGTATGTTTCAAGAGTTATATCACTATTTGAATACAAATCATTAAGACAGCTCTTATACATTTTATTTACTTGATTTTCTACTTCATTTAAAATTTCTTGTCTGTCTGCGTTTTGACTGAGACCATCTTTCAATACTTCAAAGACAATATAAGCCACATGAGAAATTATAAATTCTCGGTTTTCTTTTGTGATACCTGCATGAACCAAATCAATTGTTTTATGGAAAACCCACTCTGCCACAACTTGAATAATAAACTCTTTTTGTTTTTCAGTATATTGATATTCATCAGTATTTACTAATTTTTCTCCGATTTTTATTGAATATTCTTCTATTTTTTCAATGATATAAGTTCTATCTTCACCTTTAATTTCTTCAGGAATAAGTTTTTTTGACTGTCGACTTAAATCTGATGCAAATGCTTTGTAATCAAATTCACAAAATTTTTTAGGTTCATTTTCTATATATTCTTCCAATTTTTCTTGTTGAATAATACAAATAAGACGTCCTGTGTTTATATCTGCCAAGAGTAACTCTTGCGAATCTATATTGAAAGTATCTCCATCACAAAGTTCATAATTATTCGGGAATTTCTTTGAATTACTAATCGAAGTATATATTGGCTCAATAATAACTTTCCCCTCTTTATTGGCAATACCATATTTTGGAGTCCCATTTCCGTCTTTTTTTTGTAATAGAATATTTGTATCTCCGTTTTTGCAAAAAGATATATTCATATATTCAGTAGGTAAAATAATATTAAAATCTTTATCCGATAAGCCATAATTTAAGTATTTATCTCTTATTATACAAATACCTGTATCTTCATTATATTTAAGTATTTTATAACCATTGTTGTTTGGATTTTTATTCAATTCTTTTACTTCATCAGAATTAGCTGATAAATTTTTTGACTGTCTTGGATATTCTTTTGTTTCATTTTCTGACAATCGTTTATATTTTTCATCTTCATTTTCGTACATTATGTACCTTCCTAAAAATTAAAATATCTTTTAAAAATTGTTCATTATTTTCTTCCATAAGCTATCTCTTATATTCATTTAATTATTACTTTTATCATAAATATTATAACTATTAATATGCAAATTAGTCAAAACAAGTTATTTAGGTGCAAAATTTGATTAAAAAATAAGATATGATATAATTAATATAAATGTTTAATATTATATGCAAAGTATTTGATAAATTTGATACAATTTTATACAAAGTATTTTATACAATTAAATTTTATATTCTTGTGCCAATCGGTGCTGTTTTTCTTATATGCACGTTTATTTTCGTGCTTATTACAAAGCCGAATTTGTTAGTAGAATGGTTTGTGGAAGTTATACCGAGCACACTTGTATGTGTAGGATATCTTTTGCTTATTTTATTAACCTATTTATTATTAAGGTTTTATATTATTCCAAAACTTATAGAATTGTATAATCTCAAATTTAATAGGGTTGACATTGTGTTTAATAATAAGACTTATACAGTTTCAAGAAAAAGAGCAAAGACTATACAAAACGCACTATCCGGCGACCGCAGATCGCAGTATGAATTGATAACAGAGTTTTATGAACCGGATAATAAGACTTATTTTATACCGGAAATTTGTTTTTATTTTACCAAGCTTATAGCGGAAGAAGATACAGACTTGGGTGTTATAGTAGAATTAGGCGATTTGTATAAAGATGGAATTGGTGTCAGAAAAAACAAAAATAAAGCATTAGAAACATACAATCATGCACTATCTCTATACGATAATCAAACACCAAATCTTTACATTCCTGATAATGAATATAGACAATTTCTGATTGATTTAATAAATTCTATTAATTAATTTGAGCAGGGGTAGACTATAGTCTAAAACTGCGTTACAAAATAAATATAATTATTAAGCACTTCAGTTGTTAGATTGTCAATAATATTACAGGGATTATGCAGCAAGTAACCTTAAAGCCTTGTTACCATTGTGTTTAATGCCTATAAATTTTTGTTGAAAATATTTTTTAGCTTCATACAAACTCCTTTGATTTTGTCTTTCAAGTAACATTAATGCCTGTAAACATACGTATATGTAGTGTTTTTGTGCAATTGTACGGTAGTTTTGACTTTCTTCCAAGTGGCAAAGTTGTTTTAAATTTCTGAATAACACCTCAATCTTCCACCTATCACGTTATTCTTTAACAATTTGTTGAGGTGTAATGCTCTTTCCTGTTGCATTTGTGACGTAGTACCTATTACAGTGCTTTCAACCACTAACAATATTATTGAATTACATAATTTTGAACCAAAAGCTGAAAAAATCATTTCCTTTAAACAAAGAGAGCTTGCACTTGCAAAATATGATTTAGTCAAAATTTGGGAGAATTACAGGTTAGAGCAAAAACAAAAAGGTATCTCTAAAAAAGTTGCTGATAGAGAATTTTTAACAACATATAATACCGGCTTGTTATACTCAAAAATATTTAATGTTTTAGGGAATATAAGTATCGGAGCATTGTATCGTTGGAAGATGTTATTAGATAAAAATCCCGATTGGACAACATTAGTCGGAAATTATAACTACACAGCAAACGGTTGTTATAGAACAAGCCTTAATGAAAATGAAATTAAAATATTTTTAAACATACTTTTATCTCCGAATAAATTTTCAATCGGAAGGGCAATATCTTTAACGCAATATATTCTAAAAGAAAAGAATGCAGAAAATATTCCGACAGAAGTTACATTTAGAAGATATGCCAAATGGTACAAAGCAA
>OBLI01001339.1_pt1 | contig 24398 bp, 39 predicted proteins | sample 1519701 | NCBI WGS metagenome assembly OBLI01 (sample SAMEA3663005, study PRJEB22513) | pig gut metagenome | biome: pig gut; feature: pig-associated habitat; material: faeces | place: France | collected 2012
AGATCTGCCTAGCCCGCACGCGCAGCAGATTACGACTTCTGCTCCCTCATCAGCCGCGCGGCGGATCGTGCCGTACGACGAAATAGTCTCGTCGTCCATGTGTGCGAAAAGGAAAAGAACCTTCTTGTTAGCAAACATAAAACGAATCCCTGTTGTTATTGGACATGAACTCGACGACGTCAGCGTCGCATTCGTAGCAGAACTGACATTTGTCCGCTAGTATGTCGGAATAATCTATCTTTCCGTCCTTCATTGCATTCTCCTGTCTGTGTAAAAGATAACATACACATGGCGAATACCTGCCGAAAACATCCATTCTGACGTATTTCTCGTCAAAACTGTTGCATACGATATTCCGCCTAGACTTAGCTTTCGCCCGCCGCAGTGCCATCTTATACATGAACGCGAAAACCTTCGTCGAACATATTCCGTTGTTGCAGTCGTTGTCGTTTAAATGCAACCTTTCCCAAATTGGATCAGTCTCCACGAACCCATACGACGAAAATCTCCTGAGTATCGACATCACGGCGTCCATGTCATCATTTTTATTGTATTCGAATTTGATGTACTGCATATGATCGTTCGAATATATGCTGGCGGACTTAAACGCTAAAGCATTACTCAATACCGTATTGAGATTTGAACCTACCCTATATTTTTGGTGCAGCTCCTAAGTCGAACCGCATATCGTAAAATACACTATAGATCTACTAGAAAAATGCTATGCCAAGTCTTTCCAGTATTGCTCGGAATGCATGGAGGCGTTAGTATAAAGTTCGACGAACAAGTCTTTCCTGTTTTTCGCGTAATCCAGCAGCCTGAATAACTCCGGATGCAACGTCGGTTCTGACGCGTCCCCAGCTATCGACAGTTTCTTAAGAGACGGCATCTGTTCAAGTTCGCCTATAAGATAACCAATGTCGAGGAAAACCGGTTTTCCGCCTTTTCCCATAAAACCAGGTACAAGCTGCGAAAGGCAGAGTGGGCACTTCAGATTACAGACATTGGCTAGCTCGACATCGATTCCGAGAATATCATGTTTCTAAAGCTCAGTGTTCATAGCTCGATATGGCTGTGCGTCATGTACAATCCGTTCGTAAGCCTGTTCTTGACGAAATACGCCATATCAGGATATCCATATCCGCACTGATAATTCTGTATCGGCGTTATGTCAGCAAGCTTATTCCTGTACATATAGTCTACAACATATTCCTCCAGCCAGTATTCGCCTTCGACTTCCTTTATCGCAAGCCACTCCGGACTTTTAAGAACGCGTTCGTCGAAACATAAATCATAGTATTTCCTGTAGAAACCGAGTTTCCTGTTCGTAATAACAAGAGACGTGTCGAATGGGCATTCCCCATTGAAGCAGTACCGCTCGTATACGTCGAAGTCCTTCGAATACCTGCCTACGACAGTAGACGTATACGCCTTTTCTATCAATTCCTCAGGAAAAGGCTTGAGCATCACGTTGTCAAGGTCTATCTTTATAAGAATGTCCTCTGACAGGTACTCTTCGAAAAACATGCCTGTATACGGTATCGTTATAAACCCCGACGTAAACTTCTCAGTTTCAGAAGAATATGCTTCGATATACGTAACCCCCAGCTATTTCAACTGTTCTATCGTATTCCGTGAAGGCCTGTTCATTGTCGCGCAAAGACAGTATATCGGTATATCCTTTAGCCAGCCGCATTTCCGCCGCCATGACGTAAAACAGCGAATAGCCTCAGACTCGTAAAGACGCTGTTCATGTTCCTCTACGGTGCCGAGCTGCTTGTTGAGACTAGCCTTGTCCGACTCTATATGTGCTATCAGCGCTATTCGTCCTGCCATACTCTGAGCTTCCTTAAATCTGGATAATCACTGAACTGACCCGCCGCATATGGTGTTGTCAGCTGATTCAGCCTGGCAATACCGAGAGCAGCCTTTTCCGGATCCATATAACAATGATACCCCATAACTATATCGGCCGGATAATCCTCAACCTCCACGCGGTCTGAAATAAACGGATTACGTCCGTCATATGCCATCCGCCGGAGCATAACAGCGTCCGTCGCGCTGTTCAATAGTATCGCGCCGCCTCGTCCAAGCGGAAGGCGTTTTTTCTGCTAAAAGCTAACACACGCGACGGCTTCGGCCGGATAGCGCGAAGCCATTCCCTTGTCGAAGTCAGTCGCGGCATCGTATACTGAAGTCCGGCCAATCTGATATCGGCCATGCCATGCGCTGTCAATAAGCCGTATCTTCCACCCATTGTTCACAAGCGTCATCGGCACGCTCATATAGGTTCGCGCCGGTATATCCAGAACCTGGCCTTTACCGATTCTTCCTTCACGCCTGTATAGTTCAAGCGCTATAAGAATCCCATTCGTACAGCAATCTACGCATACGGCCTCCTCGAAGCCCGTATATTCCGAGAGGCGCCTCTCGAACATCCGTACGAATTCCATGTTATTTGTTATATCAGCCATGTCGTCCTCCGATCTCCGTCATAACTTCTTCCGAAAGCACGTTCATATCGCTTGAAGATTTCAGCATCTCGAATACAGTATCTGGATCGCGTATGATTTCCGAAGACTGTCTGTACCTTATGGACGCATCCGGCGGAAGCGCCTCCAGATCGGCTTTAAATTTTCCGTCGTACTTCCATGCGAGAAACTTTTTTACGGCAATCGCAAGGGTTTTCATGTCCGTCGAAATGCCGTTAAACATGTTTACAGTCCTAAACCCCCTTTTGCCCAGCAAGTCAGCGGTCTTTCCAGAAATATAGCTTAGCGAAGTCAATGTGCGGGTCGTGTCCTCGGAATACCTGATCTTGCCTTCTGTCATTCCCGACTTGAGCATCGAATACATGACTCCGCGTCGCTGGCCTGGGCCGTATACGTTAAACGGCCGTATTATATTGACCGCTGAAAAATCAGAACCGCCGAAAAAGCGCTCTCGATCCGCCAGATTGCGTTCTGCATAAAGCTTTCCCGCCGCGTATACGGCGCGCGGATTGGAATAGTCTATTCCAATGCCAGGAACTATAAATTCGTCTATATAAATATCCGGCGAAGGCATGCTCCAATACACTTCCGACGTGGAATAATAGAACAGGCTTGTCTTTATTCCGGACGCAAGCAGCGCCGTCATAACATTTTCGTAGATTTTCCTGTTGACTGCGCCCGCTTCCGCCGCCTGGCCGGACTGGAACAGAGCTACGCCGATCTAGGAAGCCATCAAAAATACGCAGTCGAATCCTCTAACTAATTCGGCCAAACTGGATATATTAGACGCGTCCGCCAAATCCATGTCGGACTTATCGATTATCTTAAATGAAAAACAACGACGAGCTAATTCGCGCGCAAGGCCTTGTCCGAGAAAACCGGCGCCGCCTAGCAGCAATATATTATGTTTATTCCCGTCTATACCGTTCTGCATAAAGCTTTCCTGTGTATTTTCCGATATATTCATTAGCATTTTTTAAAATTGTACCAGCGCAGGGTTTTACGTACTTCAAAAGACCATGACCGGGCGTCTTTTCGACGCCGTCGCAGACATACATATATTTGCACTTAAGGCATGCCGACGATTTTTCGTATGATTCAAGCCTATACCTGTCCGCCTCGGCAAACGAAGTCGACCCATATTTTCCGAGTTTTCCAAGCGCAGCCGGATCGTCAAGTAATTCTAGAATCCTTAGACCTGTCAGCTCTACGTTCCAATCAAACCAATCAAATATATGCTAAAATGTCCCAGCGATATGACATTCCTGCCCGGGAAGCGCACAGAAGGGTATATACCTGACGATTTTAAGAGCGTCCGGCAGCGCTGTGTCCAGCCTGTCAAGCTGTCTTAATATAGCGGCACCGGCGGAGTTATAGTTTATCTATCCATATTGAGACTTGGCACCGTCAAATAGGTTTACAGGTAAAAAATTTACAATAGCCGGTACAAATCCCACTATGTCGTCTATTATGGAATCCAGCGCCAGCACGTTAAATGTTCCGACTACTATGTTTACGCGTAATAGTTTGTGATTTAGTTTCGCCAGTTCTACGGTCTTCAAGGCCTTCTCGTACGTACAGCCTCGCGGAAAATAAGCCATGTCGGCTCCTGACGCATCTCTGCCCAGATGATAGCTCAGCAGCACTTCGTCGACAATATCCCATACGTCCGACGCGAAAAGACCGCCGTTCGTTATAATGGCGATTTTACTGGATGGCAACTTCTCCTTTATGTATTCGCAGTATTCCCGCAGTCTTACGCATTCTGACGGTTCGCCGCCTGTTATTTCGAAATCCCGTATGCCGTATGACAAAAGCAAATCTATCTGCCTGCGCACTATGTCGGGCTCGAACATTTTTTCGCCGCATCTGTCTTTATAATAGCAGAACCCGCATCCCTGATGGCAGCCGAATCCAACATATACCTGGCTGCGTCGCGGCCTTTCACCTGGCGAATTCGCTTCAAGAATCTTCTATGCTGGAATGTTCATTGCCGATATTCTCCACGGCTATGCGGTATGCGCCTGGTCTGGCGTATGCTTCGCAAAAACCGAATCTTCTTACTATATAATCATACCCGTCTTCGCAGAACGCATATGGATATACAAACGTATTCAGACCAAATCCATACTAATTAAACAACGCTATGCCGTCTTCGATGTCCTGCTTAAACGCAAGCAGCCGCGATGTTCTATTCGCGATAGCCTCCAGCTTTAAATGCATGCACCCATGCATGGCAATTTCCACGCCGTCTATTTCCAACAGTTCCCTAACTTCGTCAACAGACATAAACGCACGTATTTCGTCAGGAGGAGCGTCGCCCGGCGACGACATGACTTTATTTACGGCTGCGTGCACCGTATGCGACTCTATAAACTGAATAGGCGAAAAAGCAGACGGCCTAGCCAAACCAGGCGAAAAACCCATGACAATGCGTATGCCGCGCATGGCCTGAATGTTATCAAGCACGAACCTGTACTAAGACCACAGGCAGTCATCGAAAAACACAGTATCGCCCGGAACAAACAAGCCCGGCTATATCCGGCCGGGCATACACTAATGAACTACTATACGTCTTCCTGTCATTTACTTGGCGCGAACATACCACTGGCTGTCGTTTCGAACTTTTCGCGTATAGCCTGTAATTCTTCTATAGACTGGGCTGCGTCGGCTTCGGTGGATATCTCTCGAAGCTTTTTGTCAAAAGAATACATGCCCCGTACCTTATCGTACGAAACAAGATACTGCTCTAGCGCCTCCAGTGTACTTTGCGCAAACGCGTATTTCCGTTTCTGATCAAGATAAGCCTGCTCGTCTGCGTATGATGCACCGTCTGGAAGATCCGCCGGCATCGTTATCTGCTGCGCCTTGTCAATTACTTCGAAATACTTCTCTTCGCGGTTTTCGTCTGTAATGAATACTCCATGATCTGCCAATTTGCTGAACGCAGACAAAAACCCGAATACGTCTATAACCGATATGCCGAGCGCGTTCTGGCCTATCGCCATATTGATGTCATTGATCAAAACGCGTTTCAAGATAGAAAGCTCATCGCCAACGTCGGTTATTATTATGTCTACAGGCCTTACTTCTGGACCGTCTATTTTAGTAGGCACCTATATAGCTTTTCCAGCCTTAAGTGCATTCTTTACAATATCAAGCGCAAAACGACTTGCCCTAACCGTCTTGTATTTCGAATCAACCGCAAGAGTATTGCCATAAGATACGCTTACGACATTGTAATACTCATTTGAGTCAGAAGCCTGAACTACAAGAACTTCAGTGTTAATAAAATCCAAATTCATAAAAATATTTTACGGACTTATAGATATTTTGCGTAAAAACCACGCAAAAATCAATAACCGCCGCCACTACCATGGGATCCACACCAAATGCGCTCTGTCCAAGACGACAAACCGTGCATCGTGCAATCTGAATAGCATATGCAGTCCTAATACGACGCCTGCACATTATGCTCCAGATATTTCAGGTTTTCTGCAGCAACTATGTCTCCACACGCTACCTTATGAGACTCGACGTTTCCGTCTTTTGCTGCTTTATAGTCATTAAGCTAATTTATCTTTGCGTTAAGCGCTGCAATACAATCGTTTATGACATTTTCCTGGGAATGCTCTATAAGCATTCCAGTACTAATATCCGAACCACCTGGATTAGACAATTTACCGCTATACCATACATGATTACGCCGGGCGTTTAACTCTGTTATAATAGACGCACGCAGCTGATTAGGATGCGTATGGTGAATTACAGAACCTGGCCCATATGACGCGAACAGCAAAGTCCTATCCGTTCCGGCATTACGATGTCCATGGCATTTTCCGGTTTCTATGTTCTAAGTTGTAGCATTATATGATGAGCATATACCATCTTGGTATTCCGGACAATTACTCGGGCACTTGTCATCTTTATGAACAAACTTAGTGTATGATTTTGTAATATAACCGCCCATGTTAATTATTTACCTTTAAGCAATGCGAATATTAAAGCGCGTCTATACCGCCCGAATACGCGATACATCTAACATATATTCTCGTTGCGGGCCCTGCCTGCATTCCATGCGTCGCGCAGATTCCCTGGAGGCATCCCGGCCATATTGCAGTATACGCAGTATGTTGCGTCACACCCGCGACACGTGTCATGACTATTACGGCATAGACACCCATCAGTTATGAACTGAAGGCAGGAATCGTCCGCCGTTCCTATCTTAAACCTGGCGTCATCGGAATAAGGGCAGCCGTGACATACGTACTGGATTCCGTCCGTATGGAGAAACACCCGATTGTTCAGTCCGCACAAACGCGGATGCTCGTCGTCGAACCACGACATAAGAAACCTTCCGTGCTCACGATAAAACAAATATTCGCGGCGGCAAAGACGTTGAACAACGTTAGACCAGTCATTAATGTCATAGACTCCTGCTCCGACGCTATCCAGCGTAGGGCAATACCTCACATCTGGCCATTCGTTTACAAGTGACTTATACGAATCCCATAGATCCGGCATTAGCCCGACGTCTTCATAAGAAACAGTAGCTTTAAACGAAACATGGGCTCCTGATTCGGATAGCATAACAACCTGATCGCGGATATCATTGAATCCATATCCGCGTCGTTTCTCGTTACAGGGAGACCCGTCGTACGAAATCTACGCGAAAAAACGATCAGATACTGCCTTGTATCTACTGTCGTGCACGAACTAATCTGTTTCCGACGCCAATGTTCCGTTGGTATAGACGTGATAAGTAATAAAACCGTATTTCGAAGTGGCGTCTATCAGATCAAGCATCCTGTCATATCTGATAAATGGCTCTCCACCCCAGAATGTAAGCGCAATACCGTCGACTCCTGGAAGCTTTCCGGAGTTAACATCTTCGCACGCCGCCAATATCAACGGCTTCCATTCGCTGAACTTGTCGCCGCTGGAACAGCTTCCACGTTTTTCGAAACAATAACTGCAGTTTTTATTGCAGCTGTCCGAAACTGTTATTTCAACCAACGCGTTCATCTGAAGCATCTTCAGCGGAATCTTCCGATATGCTGGCCGCCATAGACTCCATGTCGTGAATCTGCTGCATTTCTTCGTCGGTCTGTACAAACGCCCCCGCCAAACGCAGCAATGTAAAACTCAGCTCTGGATGTATATCCTATAGCAAACGAGAAGCTTCCCGGAGATGAAGAACAGCCGCAATTATATCAGTATTCATGATAATATGATTACCAGTTTAGAAAAAGCCTGAGATTAAAGAGTCAACTAAACTGCGCACTCAACAAGTTTTATCTCATTGTCCGGTATATCAGCCAATGCGACAGCAACAACGTTACCGCCTATGTCCGACTTACATGCGATGCCTGGACGAAACGGATCAGCCGCAAGCCTGTCAAACCTGTTAATAGGCCCGGCAGCGAGAACCGGAGTCCTACCCACAAGGGCAATGCCTTTATATATTCCATCGCGTTCGCCAGACCCGTTGAGTACAAGGCCAGGCTTGTCTGTAATCACAGCATTGGCTATTCCGTCTTTCGCCACCGTTATCTCGGCGTCTCCTCCGAACATAACGAGAGTGCCTGGTGCGTAATCGGCGTCGGACTTGTACATTTCGGCCAAGTCGGCCCACAGCGCGCACAGCGAACAGCCTTGAATAGTATTTTTAAACACGGCCGTACCGTTGAATATCGCGTTGTTTGCAGCCGTTATGTTTGTGCACGATATATCTGGTGCATAGCAAGATACATTAAAGTTAAAGCTGTCATTGTCCCAATTAACTATGGTCTTCGACCCGTCGTAATTCTTGATTACGCCGTTGTCTACATACGCAGCCAGATTTACAGTGCTCAACTGCATCGTAGTAAGCGCGTTAAACACAATATCGCCTGCATAAAGCCAGATATGGTAGTCGCCCCAGTTGGGAATATCGGTATTGACATAAAGGTCTCCGGACAGATTGAGCTCGCCTGATACGTTTATGCCTCCCCAGAACGTCTTGCGGTCATAGAAGTCGAAGTCATTGTATATGATAGGATGCATCATCAGACTGGACAGACTTCTGAATTTAACTTGCTTAGACTTATATATATCATACTGCCCGACGTTTTCCATGTATGAAATCTCGAAAAGAGACTCCTCGAGATTCCGCAGAAGGTCTTCGCGCTAGATTATCTAATCGACGTTCAGCGCCGGAAGATCAGCTATTGTACGTAATGCCATTGTTATTTCTCCTTGACTTAATGTTACTTACGCCGTAGACCTGTCAGTCTACCTCCTCGAATTTTATTATCATCTTGTCGCCTATACGCTCGTCGTCGATCATGTCGGCCTGCCCAAGTCTGAACGTCGTCTTCCCAGGCTGCGGATTCATCAGAATCGTGGTATCAGACGCCCCGAACTGATATGTTATCCAGACGGCGTAAAGCTTTACGTCCTGACCAGACCTGACCGGCCCACACCTGTCCTCTATTTCCGTCGACGTTATCTGCTGCTTGTCGTTGTAGAAGCCGTTCAGAGTAGACGTATCAACATTGACAGCCGGATTGGGAGTAAACGTCCATCCGGCGAACAGCCGCTGGTCCTACGGCCACTGATACTGGTTCCTACGGAGTGAATACGGCCTGCCGTCAAGCCTTATGCGCTGCTTGACGAATGTATCAGGATCGGCATTAAGTCCGTTCGAGTCAAATACCAACTAGCAGTACTCCTGGTCGAACCTGTTTATCGTATCGATAAACTGGAGCTTGACGACCTGCTCATCCGCACCGAAACACGCGAAATTGAATATATAGTTGTCTTCAGTCTATGCCGTCGACATAAGCACAGTTGGCGCGACATATGAATTGAAATACTAGGCTGCCTCAAAGTCGTTGTCGCTTCCATTCTCTCTTATTGTCTCTTTGTATATCTTAAGCGGAAGTGAATTGCCGCACGCCTGCACTTCCAGCATCTAGTCGATGAAGAACACATACCGGCTCAACGCAAGCTTCACTGTAGTGTAAACACCGGGCTCGTTCGGATTATGCTTGAACACCGTCTTATTCCTGCCGAACTGCGTAACATTGGAGGCTGACAGCTCCGTTGTGTCTTCATCTATGTTATAGTTTGGCGTAGACGCCACGTGGTTGATATAGTACGTGTTTGTCGTCGGAATATGCACGTATATTTCAGTAATTCCAGACATCCACCGCCTGAGCAGATACGTAAACTTTGCGTTTGCTGCACTGATGAACTGGTTTTCAACTGATAAAGCTAGGTTCCAGTCGGCATTGCTGCCCCAAAACTGCTCGAACACGATGTCGTTCGACACCGAATACTCGTCGGCGCTATATGTATTCGTATGATGCTGCCAGCCGCTTGACTGGAGCCCGTCGAAGTTGACGCCAAGCAGGTCGGTATTGATGTCATAAATAAGCGACGACAAATGCCCAAGCGCATACGACCCGTCCAGCTCGTGCTTGCTCATCTCGTCTTCGCACCTGCTGGATATGTCGGAAGAAAGCAACTCAGCGTACAGCTGATAAAGATCATCCTCTGTGAACTTGGCGAGATCATCAACTTCGCTATATTTATATGTCGATTTATACAGGCCAGTCGACGCCCCAAAATACCACTCACGCGCGTTCTTCGGATATACCGCACGAAGCTACGCCGATGCCGGCGCCGGATTGAACTGCTTTTTCCAAACGCGGCAGTTCTCCGAGCTGTACAAATACCCGTCCAGCATATTGGCGATGAGATATGTGTTGACGGCGTCACCGAAGTTGTACGACGTAACCTGTGTTACGTTATAGCCGGTTCCAGGTGACATACGACCCACGACAGGCGTTCCATCGAGATGCTGGTACCTGTATACGCCTTTGTCCGTAGCTATAAGAAACGCGTTCTGCCCGATCTCGTAGAACGAACGTACATTGACGCCGTCGGCTTTCATAATCGGGCTGAGAATTTTCATTGCCATGCCCGAAGAACCCTCTGTAAACGAAGACAGGCCTATCCCGGACGTAACGTATCTCCTGCCGTTAAGCTTCGCCGACGCGCGGATACCGGAGCCAAAACATGCTCCCAAATCAGTCCATGGCAGCGTGTTTATCACAGGAATAACGCTATAACCTGTCCGATCTGTTATCAGCTTCGATTCCACTATATGTGCGATATGCAGATACCCGCCTTCGTACGCTATTACTTCATCAAGGTAGTTTCCGATAGGAACTACCTCCACAGTATTCTCCCTGCCGTCTGGAAATTTATTGAACGAAGCTGGACATGCATATACTGAGTAATCCACTACTGTACCGGAATCGCTAGGGCCTGTCGGAGATAAGCCATATTCGTCGATAGGCCATAGAATACATAGATTGCGTATTCCAGTTCCGTTTTGGCACACCAGACCTGCGTATGTCCTGCCGGAAGCAAGACGGACAGGAGTGCTTCCTACTGCCGAACCCGTATATTCGATTTCAGAAACTACCGGCCCGAGTCTGATCGGATACACGGCAATGCTTACGCTTTTATACAGGTTTCTCGTTAGGCCGCTGCCTGCCTTAATGAAATAATACAGCCCGTCTTCCGTCTGGCCAAAGAAATCGTATAAGTCATTACCGAAATCACACCAGACTTTGCCGTCATAATACCTAATTCCTCCACCAGTCTTCTGAAAAACGCATTTGCCGCGCACCAACCACGCGTAATGAGATGCGACATCGCACCGCCCCAGTTCGACGCCGTCTATGGAATATATAACGGCATTACCGCTTTCAACCTTTACGCAATATACGGTTTCTCCGTCCTTTCCGATACTGACATACTGAGAGCCGGCCAACGGCTCAAGCTGAGTACATCTGATGTCCGGTCTAGACTAAAAGTCCAGATACATATATTCTTGCGCACCGTCGTTGGCCATGAGAATAGGCCAGTCGTAATGGTCGATTCCGTTAAACGCATGCTTACGCAAATAGGCATCGAAGCTTGAACCATATCCTGCATACTATATGTACGAAAACGTCAAACTTGTATTCGGATCCGTTTTGTCATAAATCGGGTTTTCGAACTCATACACCTTCTGTAAAGTTTTTACGGAAGAAGACCCGACTATTGCGTATACGTCTACGCCGCCGGACTGTTTCAAGAGAAATACATAATATTCATCATTATTGCTATAACTAGAAATACGTCCATAGAATATTTGTGCGTCCTTGTATCCGCCGTCTGGCTTGTCGAATCCGCCCTCTGCTATCTTAGTAAACTTACCACTAGCATTTTCCTAATATATCTTTTCAGTACTATCCCATGCAATTACGAAAACAGTATCATTCGCCTTTATTAATGTTTTTCTGCTATCGCCAAGTCCCGTAACGGCATTGAATTTTAGCGACTACACTGGGTCTACACTGTATATCTTCCTGTCGCCTGTATGCTGTATAAGCATATAGTTGCGGCCATCGTCTGTATCTGTAAAATAAATATTAGATATATATCCGCTGTCCTACATCTGTACCTGTTTAACGCCGGTCTGGAAGTCATATACAAAGCTTCGCGCCTTATCGAAACCAACAAGCTGCCTGAATCCGCATCTGACAATGCGCTAAAACTGCGTTCCGTCAAGCACCTGCGAAACAATACTTTCGTCGCTCCACTGCACAGTCTTACCGACAACAGCCTCGATGTTAAACGCCCTTCCATCAGCGTCGACAGCTACAAGCAACGGCGCAGATTCTGACTCCTGCATAAACCTTGATATGTATACACTAGATATTCCGACAGAACCTACACCTTCTACGTCTGCATATCCGCGCAGATCACACGTATTAGACGAGTTTATATATTTAAAGATATATGTCCTGAGAATATTCCCGTCGGGCGTAATGGTCGGAACTGCTATATAGTAGTCATCGGTGATAGGCGAGGCTGTATTCGACTAGATCTTCAGCTTTGCACAGTCAGGCTGGAAGCACCTATAGCGCGAATCCGACTGGAAATGCGTGCAGCTGAGGGCATCGGCTAGCTTCTAGTCTAATCTATTGATGTCTACCTTAAATGTCGCCAACGTATATCCGCTCAGCTCGTCCCTATAACAGGTTGCTATGACGTCGATATCTTCTTCATCTTCTTCGCTTCCAGGTATATCAAACCCTGTAAATCTTGAAACGCTGGCCTGATCTGAACTCGAATAGCTTCCAAGCTTCACAAAATCAAGAGTATCACCAATTCTGCCATACCCCAGATCTTCCACGTTAATCGCCAGAATATAGTCTGAATACAAGTCTTCCTGTATTTTTGCTGTATATGCGACATATACTGTGGAGTTGTCAGTATAGAAAACCTAATAAGGCGTTCTATCAGACTATGGAACGCCGTCGTATTCGGCGTCTATCGCCGGAAGTGCACTTACGGTTTCCGATCCGATCCAGGGATCGCCGGCTCCGCTTATCATCGAAGATATAATATGCAAATTCGCGTCGGCTCCTATGCCGAGCATTATCGCATAATAAATATCATCCTCCGGATCGTCCTCGTCTTCGCCTTCGTCGCGGTCGATATACATTATGAAATCGCTGAACGTCGTCGTGGGCTCATACTTAAAAATATTCACAAAACTCGGCTTATATACGCTCAGGCCATTTTCACCTTGCTTGGCGTATATACGCATGTCGAAAGTCGTATCTGTGCCGGAATACACAAGCCTGTCGACGTCTGCCAACACGGTAGAGGATATCGCTACCAAGTCCTTCATATTCTTCGGGTCAAACTCGGCTGCTGAACATTCATACTGCCGTATTTCGCCGTCGGCTGCGACGAATACCTGCGAACCTGCCATGCAGAACGCGCTTATCATAGCGCTAACTGCAGTATCCGGAAAAGTCACGCTTTCGTACGACGGAGAACTCCCGTCGTACGCCAGCCTGTACGCCTAGCCAGCAGAAATACCAAGTGCGACGGCACTCGTAGCTTCGGCCATAAATGGCATCACAGGGAATTCCAGATGCGCGATAGTTTCGTCGCCGTCTTCATCGTCGCCAACGCGTATACGCCTTACATAGTATAAAGAAGCGGATGAAATAACGCCATCTGCCGCGCCAGGCGCTTTGCCTATCGCGTATATTTTATCGCCATCCGTCGCTACGCCGCAAAGCGTGTATCCGTCGCCTACACCTCCAACAGAAACCGTATTCAGGCTCACACCTTCTCTTTGCGCGACATATATGTTCGACAAAGTCGAGAAACACGCAATAGAACCGCTCTGCGACGCGAACCACGTATTAGAAAGCTCTCCATCGGAATTCTGGCATATAACGTCGAAAGTTTCCGCGTTCAACACCCAAAAACCTGCATCTGTCGCCAATGCAAGGCTGCCGTCGCTTGAAAGATATTCCATCTAATGCACGCGAACGTCGCCAAGCCTTTTCTGCTGTCCAGCCGTCTAATTATATATGACGCCGTCGCTAAAGTAATAGCACGATCCACCGCAGACGACAGATTCGACGTCCTCAAACACAAGCTCTTCGCCGTCTATCCGATCGAAATTAGTCGTCTTTCTAGAATCAAACCCGATATACGCGGCGAACACCTGTTCGGAACCGGCGCCGTTTTCGCCGATGACGTATACGTCGAACGAGCCGCGCGTACCTGAACGAGCCTGTGCGACGATCTACCTAATACTGGAGCAACCGTCGAACTGTATGCTTCTGACCTCGCCTGGTGTAGAATAATAATAGACGACGCCGCCGACAGCAGCAAATACGATTCTTTCGCTAAAAAGCGTAGCTACAGCCACGGCGCCGACGTCGGATACTTCATATTCTAGCTGAATTTTAGGATCATTTCCGAGCTAAACGTACCTGTACACTCCTTCCGCGCACGCCACGTAAAGCCCAGACGAATGCGACGCGAAACCGGTAGGAGACGTAAACGCCTGGCTAGACGGATATTTCTGAAACACCATATTTCCGACGTCGGTCTATCTATATACATATCCATCTGACGCGAGAACGTATATGATGCCTTCATGCTAGACTACGTCTACGCATGTCTTGCCGGCAAGAGTCCCGGACGTCTTCATTTCCAAAAAGAAGCGCGTATCGGATCTGAACATGCCGCCGTCAGTAGCAGCCAGGATGTTAGTCTACCTCTGTCCAGAATTTACCGAATAGTCTTTCCTGTCAAGCGTCTACAGGGCATTGACTGTAATGTCGCTTAAATACCTGTTCGTATCGCTTGCGCTATCGTAGACGTCGTCAGCACAGAACTTTATGTCTTGTATAAACTAAACTGTCGTAGTCTAATCGGAGCAATAACCACGAGCGATAAATCCACTGTCTCCTCCTACATAAAGCATGCTGTCCGCCGCGTCATACTGCACGCATTTCAATCCAGGCATGTCTGTCGAGTTCAGCTTCTGAAGCCTATATGCAGTGCCGCCTTCGGCGTCAGTAAACTGTACTAACCTGTAAACGGACGTACTGGAAACAAAAAACGTGCCGTTGCTTCCGTCGCAATACCCAGTAGCGACAACAGAAGCGCCGACGGAATCCGTGCATTCTACCAGTCCGGCGCCTCTATCGTACATAAGCTTATCACTGAACGCCGCGAATACGGCATCGCCAACAGGCGCAATAAAGCTAACCGCAGCGCCGCGGACAAGGCCTACGCTCTGGCTAAGAGGTACTTCTACCTTCTTGTAAATCTGAAGAGGCTTGGCATAGTCGTCTGAATTTACCCAGCGCTTCGATCCGTCCGGAAGCGCCGATATTATTGATTCAGACTAAGCCCCTTCCGGACCCGGCTGGTAGTTCAGCCCAGCGACAAGCCTGTTCTCGAGATACAGATCATTGTTTACAAGCTGCTGGAAAGCATTATTCAGGCGTGTGTCTGTTACATTGGAGTTCGACGCCAGCGCTATGCTGTCGCCTTTGCCGGTATGTGGAAGGACATCTTTAACGTCCCTCTTGTATATAACGTTCTTCTGCTTAAGATTATTCATACTTGAATGGCCTCCTCTACCCAACGTCCGACGATATAGCAGTGGAAACTATTGCTTACAAGGCCGCCGTTCTGCGCATTGTACTTGTCGTCGCTGAAGTGCGTTTTATCTGGATATGTTATGTATAAAGCCGTGAATCCGCGTTTGCTTTTATTGCAATAAGCCATGCAGTTGGCGCTCGGCTCTATCTGAGCCTATGCTATGTCAGCGTCCTGTGACATGACATCTGAACCGAATATCATGTACTGGCCGTCCGCAAAATGAATGTTCTTGCCTTTGAACTTGAACTGCGGAAACGTCACAGTCGCCGCATACGTATTGACGTAATCGTTGCGGTTAACCTGCATGATGTCATCTACTTCTGACCATCCGCATGACAACGGCGCGAATATATCCCTGTCTTTGACCGTATTGAAATACTTAGAAGTATTCGAATTAGAATATTCGGCGCGGACCATCGAAATGTTATTGCACATGACCATGTCTACGTCATAACCGTCGGCTTCGCGCCGCCCGACGTAGCCGAGCCTGTATACGAAATCGAGCTCAAGCGTTCCGCAGTCCCAGACTCGGTAGTAACCGTACAGAATAACGTCGTCTGAATCAAGCTTGCATGTATAGTATGGATAGAAGATAATCTCACGATCCTTATCCGCGTTCGAAAGGTCAGCCAGCATGATTTTCTCGTCCGCGTCCGCTGCGCTGCTAAGAACGCCGAACCTGTGATATGAATCGTCCCGTTCATGCATAGCGAACTGCTGGACGAAATACCTGCGAAGCCTTTCATTTATCCCGCAGTCTTCTATACGCAGATCAGAGTTTTCGTTTTTCCATCCATAACGGTCGAAATCCGGTTCAGGCTATTCCGCTGTGCCCTCTACGTAGGCCCGATCGACTATATATTGAAGATCTGAATTGTTCTCGTCTATTATGCACCGTACGAGAAACAGCTTGAAATCGCCTATCGACCGCTTTACCCAGACAAGCTGCCCTTGCGTATATTTGTGCTTCTTTATATACTCAAATACATTCATCGCGTCAAGGTACTACTCATATAGACCCGACAAAGCTAAATCGTTAGAGAGAAGCCTGCTTGAACTGCGGTTAAACGAAAACCGCTGCAGTATCTCGTTTACGCCTACGTCGAGACCGCGCGTATACGGCAGAACTAAAGGCCTGCTGTTCATATCAGTAATACCTCGTCTTGTTGACGGTGAAACCCTTTACATAGTACGAATACATGTTTATGCCCGGCGAATAAAGGAACGTAAACGAACTGTTGTTCATGTCGGTGACGTCCTTGCTCGGAAACCTTGTAAACCTATCGCAGTCGACCTTCTGATACGGGCCGCCAGACGGCGTACTGCCCCACTCGAGCGACATAACAGGAGTAATATCGACCATGTAGCGGCGCGAACGCCCGAGCGCGTCCAGTTTCATGGCGTAATCAACAGCGTCACCTGATCCTGTATATATCTAGTTGTCATGCGAATAGAAGCTGTTTACGCCGGCCGCCGGAAAATCGTATACAGGCGCCGTTTTCCCCGAATAATCCCAGCCGAGATTTACGGTATAAAGCCTTGCGGACGCATTGTTTATTCCGCAGTCGTGCGAAGACTCACCGACCTTCACTATCCCGCCGTGCTCGAGCAACCCGCTTTTCCACAGCCTAAACCACTGGCACTGCCTACCGCCGGAAACATTCCGCTTGCCGAAAAGCATGACGTGATCGAAACCCGTCATATCCGCCTAATACTAAGCGTGATTTACAAACTTCTGCCATTTCGAAATGTTCGAGAGGTTCGCCTGCAGATACCTGTCATAGAATTCCTTCAAATCGTTAAGGCCAAGTGCAGGCAGCTGCTGCTCCAGAGCCGACAAATGGTATTCCCGCAGGTGCTTGTCGTATACGGCCGAAAGCTGCGGCTCCACCGCGTTCAGTATCTAGCTCCTGTAGTAAGACCTGTTCTTGCTCCTATCGAAGAAGTCTGCCCAGTAGTTGTCGTCGGTCGGAGGCCTGTCATTGTCATCTGAAAGCGATATCCTTATCTGGATCGGATCCAGCAAATTCCCGAGATAGTAGATTCCCTTGTCGAAGTCGCCGAGCCCAAGCGCAATGTCCCGGTACAGCTTTGCTATCCCGGCCTAATCGTTAACTGTGGACAATGCCAGATACTTATACCTGGCCTAAGCACACCCCTGGACATACATGTCTATATCTGCTGTATGCGCCGCGACAAACTCATTGGCTGGTTCTGTATTCAACCAGACGGCGTCGCCCTTTTTATAGTAAAGGCTTTTGTTTCCGGCGTCGTTATACCAGCGTCTTTCCCATATATCTGGACGAACGCTGGATCCGAAAAACGTCTGGTCGTTTTCGACCAGATTCCTCAGCCTGGTATTAACTGTAGCTATCCGAAAGCCGTCCTGCCTGGATATCTCTACGCTCGACAATTCTGTATAAACTAAACTCATCTTACTACTACTGCTACTTATACAAATTCATTACCCGTCGAACATCACCCTGTATAGCTAAGTGTGCGATGGCTATAGACTCTAGACTATTTCGCGTATTGCATTCCCGAGATCCTGCATTATCTGCCCGTACAGCTATTTCTACACGCGGTCATTCTGCGACATGTCTTCCTCGTTGACGTTCTCGAACTAATTAAGCTCGGTATTCAGCATCTTTATAGAGAAGAACCGCGTCTTATGCAAATTCGCTGACGTGTACTTGTTGATATACGCGCATTCTATCTTTTGATACGGCACCACCGGAAACTAGCTGTCGTCGCTGCGCTCAAGCTGGATTTCAGAGCCTGCGGATATGCCGCTGTACGTCGTTCCGTCGAAAAACTTGAAATACAGCTGATTCCCTGAAAACTGGCCGATGCCGGCGTAGTCTCGGCATCCGTACGCCGAAACATTAGCGCCGTCTACGCTAAGCGACATGTTGTACTTGCTGTCCATGGCGTTCTTTCCGCGCACGATATAGCCGTACTCGTTTCCCTGGCTGTATCCGACCTTTATGTCGTTCTGCGGGAATTCAGTCATGTTGTTGTATTCCACTCCGGCGAGATTAGCCTGCGGAAGACCCTCTATGTCGATTACGCCTCCGGTCTTCCTGTAGACATACGTCTTTACGCCGTTGGACTTAATCTAGACTGTATATCCCCGCGACACGTCGCGGTTAAGTCTCTGATTATGAAGCGAGCTTTCCAGCATCCCCGGCTCCAGCTGCGTCGCCTCCGTAAGCATATACGCGTTGCTCTATATCTGGCAATACCCGATAGGATCCGTCGTCAGCTGCGGCAAATATATGTCTTCGCGCTTCTTCGTGACGTCCGCGTCGAACGACTTCAGCGCGCTTTTCCCGTTCTTATCGGCAGCCTTGACATGTACGTCTATCATGTCGTACATCGGATAGACTATGTTTACAGCCGCGTCTATTCCGGCGTCTACGCCGGACAAAACGCCCATTACGTTCAATCCGCTGTCTACGCCGTCGTCGCCGTCCTGCGCGCGGCGGTTCGCCAAATCGAGATCCAGCACGAAAGTGCGGTTAACGTGCATGCGGCGCTTGTTGAAATTCTCGATCTCCTCGATGCTCTGCCTATCGGAACCAGGCGGATAGAGGCGTATATACCTTCTGTGCCCGTCAGACAGTTCGCTGTAATAGCGCTGCCGCTCGTTCAGAAGAATGTTCTCAGACGATGAAAGTGCGGCGACGGCGTTATCGGTATACTGGTCTATTGGCGGATTGGCCGAACCGTACCTGAACTCCTTTGCGAGAAACTCTGTCTTAAGCCATTTGCCGTCACGCTGCTCTGTAACGATATCGGAACACAGCACAGACAGCGGAGTACTGGCCATTTCCTAAACCATGCTTTTCAATATAGTAGAACTTACTTCGTCTTTTACGTTGTTCCAGTCTCTCTAAATATAAGCAAGATCCCCTATATCGCTTAAAACATTGCTGATGCTGCTCCAGTTGTCCTAAACCGTCTAGAATTCGCCGTACGCGCTAACAACCGCGGCGCTTATATAAGGTTCCTCGTTACGGAGTATAACAATAGGCTTATACAGTTCATAACCGAGAACTGTATCCATATTGAGAAACGCCCGGTTTGACCCGGCCGTCATGTAGTTCAAAGATGCTATCTTGTATATGGCCATCGTTCTTATTTACTTCGGCGCGTAATAAGCGAAAAGTAAATAGTAAGGTGTCAAAAGTAAAAATCTAATATAATTTCAAGAAGGTAAGCAATGGGCGTCGTAAAAGATTTTATGAACAGCCGCGCGGCTAAACCGACCCCTGGTAAATGGTGCGCCGGCTTCAGCGCATGTAAAAACTATGCCATATAGAACAATATTCCATTGATAACGGCGTGGATATCTGACGACGACTGCAGTTACTGCTGCCGTTTTGCAAAAGCGTCTACTTCTGCAAAATTTACGAATTGGATGAAAACCACCGGATACATATTCTGGCTTGGTTGCAAATATGGCAAAGGTGAAGACGGCACTGGCGGGGCCGGAAAAAAGTGGTGCTACGGCATAGCAGGAAGCGGCGGGTATTACCCAGGATGCCGTATCTACTGGGAATCTAATGGAAAAGTAAACGTCAATAAATATAAAAACGGAGACGTACTTGCAAAAAATAATACTGTCGATCTGCAGGCTCAAAAAAACATAGATGTATTTTCAGACTTGCTAAAAGATTTTTAGCCTACTCCGCCGGAACCCCCAAAATACTCGATTACGTTCGATCCAAACGGCGGTACGCTTACGTCAGGAATGACCAAAACAGTAACATAGAACACGGCAATAGGAGAACTCCCGATCCCTGTACGCAGCGGCTGGACATTTAACGGCTGGTTTACGGCTGCGTCAGGCGGAACATAGATAAGCGCCGCGACAGTGATAACAGCAAACGCAACATATTACGCACACTGGACTGAAACTTCGATAACCCCGCCTACTCCGGATCCGCCATCTACTGATCCAGACCAGCCTCAGCCGCCTCCTACGCCCGGACAACCGCTGAAAACGATGTTCGGCCTGTGCCGGGACTGCACCATAATAACGAAAGACAATAAAATACTGCAGTACTCGGCTGCCGCGCAGAAAATCACACTAGTCGGCGACTACAATCCAAACGAATTTCTCGCTGTCTCTACGAAGATAACGTAAACTCTATGCTACGCTAAAGACGTAATATCTTTCTCGTCAGAATTTTTGGTAAATAACAATGTATGAAAGTAATCCGTACATATACGAGAGGAAAAGACGTTTCGTACCAGTTCCCGTCTACTAACAAACGGTGGACAGTATAGTTCGCTAACAACGTCAAAAGCATATCGCTTGTTGGGCAGAACAATTCAGACAGCACTGCTGACCAAATACAGGAAATCCAGGCATTAGGCACCAATTTAACATGCCTGAATGACTACTGTTTCAACAATGCTGTCGGGCTAGACGACGTTTACCTTTCGCCACAGATAAAATCAATAAACGAACAGTGCTTCAACGGATGCACCGGCATAAGAACTGTATCGTACGACATATATGAAACATGCACGGCGAACACGACAGAAAAAATCCCGTCGCTGGACCATATCGGGAACTATGCTTTCGCCAAATGCACAAACATGCGTTCTGTGACGCTGCCTGAATCGATAAACAATACTTCGTAGATAGACTCTCTCGCGTTCGCCGGATCGAATCTGACGAGCGTGACGTTCCTAGGCATGACGTCAAGCTAGCTCCTCGGTTCATGAATTGGCACGGTAAAGACAAAATGGCTTATGCCCTTACGACATTGACAATAGCGCTAACCTGAAAGAAGAAATAATGGATGACATAAAGCTCAAGTCCTTTGGATCATCTACAACGACATCTACCGATGCTGGAAGCGAGTCAGTTGGCTTGGATTCTACAAGAGTTCTTTCTCAGACTAACCCCCGGCGTAGCTATAATGACATACTAACTAACCCGTAGCAGTGGTGCACCTTATTTTATGGCTGGAACTCACACTACAATACTGGCTCTTTCTTTAAAGAGATTGTCAATACACCAAATGGAAGAGGCGATGCTTTAGACTTAGTATTAGACGCAATGGAGAAAAACTGCCGTCCATTGTTCTTGATATACACTAAAGCATATAACAAAGGAAGCAATAACTTTAACCAGATGATTTTCAAATGGCAAAGGAGTATCCCGCCTATTCTTGGAAACTGTTCGAAATGTCAGACAGAGAGCTTTAACTCTTCTAAGATGAATTACGGTTTCTACTTCCTGCACTACCAAAACAACGCCGACGAGACAGACACAAACGCGAATATAGCGAAGGCATTCATAACACAGTTCGGACAGATAACTACCGGATACCCATGGTACATAGTGTACTGCAAATATCCAGACGGCCATGTGTACGTCAGATATGGATCTTTGTACTCTATGAACACGAGCAGGTGGGATGCTTATAGTAATGATGAAGATATACACACAAAATGGTTTAACAGTATAGTACAGTTCGGCAATGAGATTGCGTACGTCTACTCAGAAGAAGACCCACCAACTGACCCACCGGACCTACCGGACCCACCAGATAACCCACCAGACGACCCGCCGGCGGAGGGTGAATACGATTGGGGAAGCGAAAAAGCCTGGATAAAACTTGGGCAGCCGTATCTGTTTACGGAAAAATACTACAACTACTGCAAGACGCGTCATGCGCCAATAGCCGTCATATACTACGACACAAAGACATCGACACCGTCGAAAGAGCTCTATGCTGCGGCGTTCAGCTCCAAGGAAAACGTAAAAGCACTTTACCATAAACTGTCCAGCTATAAGGTTCAAAACCCACAGGCAGATAAATTCAATGGAGGATACTGCTGTCTCATGGTGCTAGACAGATGTGGAAACATATCAAACCCGAATGCAGACCAGCAGTTTTTCGCTCGCGAATTCCCTACATCTGACAACATGCCGTTTGCTGTGCTTGCTATCTATTACGACGGAAAGACATATTGCTATAGTCTGCCCGCCGTAACAAGCGTAGACTAGCTCGCGGAGGAGATATACAAAAAATGTGAAAGCGGAAAAGGAGATGTCGGTAAGTTCAGCGAATGGCCGGGACGGCAGGCATGGCTCGATCATCAGCCTAAAAAGCCAGACCTGGAAGTAAAGCCAGACAAATCCGGGCAAGCTAATCTAGATTCCGGCATAACGTCGATAGGTGTTCCGCCGTACTGGGAAGACCCTACAATGCAAAAGAAATATGTAGACTACGACTCTGACTATTCTGGAAACTTTGCAGGAATAAAGAAAATAAGCAACAGACCTGAAGTAACATGGATGTTGAACCTCGCCGACGTATCGACACCGGAGACTACATATTATCTAATAGGCTCGTACGATATGAAATAGCCTGAGAACTGCCCATGGCATATAGACAGTCTATTGACAGATTATGTGAATTCCGATAATAAATTTTGGACAAAAAACAGAGAATGCAGCCGCGGAAAATTCAAAGAACTATACGAAAAAGGAAAAAAATACAGGTTCTTTATTTTCTATGAATTTTCACATGGCCACTACCAAAGTGTTAGTATTTGTGACGGTTTTACATATGATTACATATGGGACCATTTCACAAACCTTGCCACTACCCAACGCGTATGGGGTATGTTCGATTCATGTCATTCTGGTTCAATGATAGTAAAAACCGACGTAACTCCGCATAACGCGACGACATAGTTCGCCACAGCCAAAAGCAAAAACAGAATTAGTCAAAAAGAACTGCCAGAAGGCATATTTGGATATTTAGACAGAAAGTTCTCAAGACGTAAAGCTTTACTGTCAACTGTTGCGAATAGACAAACTGCGTTGACTGCAACTAATAATGAACCACGACTTACGCTGTGGTCTAGTACAGGAACAAATTCATACGGCTGGTACTGGCCTGGAAGCTCTACAAATTTTACAGTTGGCATAGCAAGAACTTTTAATACAATATATTGGGATGCAGGTTCTAATAAATATTCATATAGATAGATAAGATATGGATGGGCTGGTGCTAGAGACGACACTTCTGACTACAAATATGAAAATGCGGGAAAAACTGGTGAGCAAACTTTCAAAAAAGTGCAAAGTGAAGGCAAATTGAGAGAGGCCCACACAACATTGGAAACATGTATCCCACAATGCAGGAACTATCCGCAATACGCAAGTCCAGAAACGACAATATTGTTCTATTAACCATGTTCAAATATCCAGAAGACATATAGTTTACGACCATGACGCCTAAATCGATTACGGCGAGCACAGTCCCGGCGTCGTGGAACGGCATTAAATTCGCACCGGCCCCGCGTATGCCTGATTCATTAGGAATTGGTGGAGAAGGCGCCGTGCTTGTAATGCAGTACATAGAAGGATATATGTACAGAACATACGGGCTATACCGGGTAAGCGACGAAAAAGCGACGGATATTCTCGAGAAAGCTCGCGAAATCGAATCTGCTAAATACAACGACATTGATACGGAAGACTATCCGCGGCTTGATATGCTTCTTGAGGCGTGCCAGCTCATCGCAAATCCTGTCGTATGCAACGGAACGGGCAACCTCGGCCGAGTAGGCGCAGACGCCGGTTTCGTATCCAATACACTGGATCACCTGAAATATTACATACGCCAATACGGACAGCTTATACTCGAGACCAAGATAACAAGTACAACGTACAACCAATACGGCTATACGATAGACAGCGTCGGAGAAAGCCTAGAATACGAGAACTATTCAAAGGGCTTCATCGCATACGGATACGACGCAGACTATATATACATACAGAACTCGCTCGGGCCATTCGCCGGCAAGCTCGGTTTTCACCGCATGAGCTGGAAAGTCGTACCAGCC
>OBLI01001340.1_pt1 | contig 24396 bp, 22 predicted proteins | sample 1519701 | NCBI WGS metagenome assembly OBLI01 (sample SAMEA3663005, study PRJEB22513) | pig gut metagenome | biome: pig gut; feature: pig-associated habitat; material: faeces | place: France | collected 2012
TATAGTGAATTCTAAAATTAGTATATAGTTTTTTATTATTGAATACATATTAAAAAATATCATATTTATATTATAGTTTTCATGTAATAAAAGTTTACAATTTCCAAATGACGTGATGATTGAACCTGATAATATAAGTAATATATATAAAATATAGAAGAATAATGAGTACATTATTATTGCTTTAATATTGCTTATAATTGTATTACTATAAGTTCTTTTTCTTATTATTTGTTCATAAGAATTAAATATATTATTGTTTAAGATATTTATAATAAGCATTAAAGCCATGAAAAAACATATATTATTTAAAATAGAACTTATGTTTTGATAGAATATCATATGAAAATTTTCTTCACTAGTATTAAAAACAAAATTTAATATTACTGATATAAGTATAATTAAATATGGTAGTAAAAAACCACTATTATTTATTATTTTAAGATTAGCCTTGATTTTCATATATAGTACCATTATCAATTTTATAGATTATATCTGCTAGATTTTCTAGATCTTCTTTTATATGTGTGCTAAATATAATTGTTTTGCCATTTTTAGCTTCTTCTTTTAAAAATTTTGTTATTTTTTCTACACTTTTTTCTTCTATACCGTTAAATGGTTCATCTAAAATTAATATACTTGGATCTTCCATTATTGCTTGAGCTATCGCAAGTTTTTGTTTCATTCCAAGTGAGTATTTACTATATTTTTTATCTTTTTCATCAATCAAATTTACTAAGTCTAATGCTTTAATTATTTCTTCATCGTTAATTTTGTTTTGAATTTTTGCTAATAATTTTAGATTTTCAAAACCTGTTAATTCTGGAAAAAAGCTAGGCTTTTCTATTACTGCTCTTAAATTATCTGGATATTCATTTTTAGCATTAAAATCTTTTCCATTAATTAGAACTTTCCCTTTTGTAGGAATTAAAAAGCCACATATTAATTTCATTAATACGCTTTTCCCACTTCCGTTTCTTCCATATAAACCATATATTTTTCCAGTTTCAAATTCTAAACTAATATTTTTAATTATTTCTACTTTATCAAATTCTTTTGTAACATTTTTAAGTTCTATTTTCATATATACTCCTTTAATTATTTTTATCGCAATCTATTATAAGTTTTTCTTTATTTTTATACATTAATTTTGCTATAAACGTTGATACTACTAATATTAAAATTAGTGGTAAATAGATACATAAATAGCCTTTTTCTAAATTTAAAGATAAAATATTAACAATATTTATATATATCATCATTGAATCTATTTTGAATATTTCATAGAAAATTAGTCTTCCTATTACTCCTTCTAGTATAATCTCAGTTCCTACTGATGCTAAATATGATAATATAACTGCTATATAAAAATTATGATTCTTTCTAGAAACTATTAAAGCAATATTTGCATATATTATTCCTAATATTAATGCTCTTAATACTATTGTTGTTACATAAAAATATGGATTAGTAGCTTTAACTACTATATCATTCATTTCTTGATCGTAATATGGGTTTAGTGTTAGCCCACCACTATATATTATTGTCGCAACTAAAATTATTAATATAATTAATGGCAAAATTAATGAATACAAATACGCCTTTTTAAATAAATTTGTTTTAAATTTCTTATATGTTTCTCTTGTAAGTTCATAAATAATATGTCTATTCTTAAATGTCTTTGTTATAAAGTAAATTATCGGTATTGTTACAATAAAGAATAATCCATATTCTAAAAAATCAAGTCTTGAATATATTTCAAAATAATTATAATAAAAACCTGGTTTATGATTAATATTTTCTTTTAATATATTGTCACAATACTCTTGCCTTTCTGGAATTGTATTTATCTTACATTCACTTATCGTGTTTTCAATAGCATTTGTATAATTTTTAACAAATTTATCATAATCTATGAATGAATAAATTATCATTCCTATTATTACTATAAATACTAATATAAAGTATTTGTTTTTATTAAAAAAATTTTTCATTTTTACTTCTCCTTTTGATATAAGACTTTCTTTTTTAATCGATATACCAAAGAGCTGAATGCTCAGTATTTAAATACGTTTTATCACTTCTTGCAATTTTTAATTTATGATTACCTGGAACAGCATGAGTAGTTCTACCTACTTCATATGTATGTCCCATTTTTGTAAGTACTGCTGTACTATAATCAGTACTTGAATTATATATCCTTACTGATATAACACAGTCTTTACAAGGATTATGTAATGATGTACTTGTGTGAGTATTTTCATATTCTTGCACAGAATAACTTGTTTTATTAAATTTGCTTGTTATTACTGGGGTGTTCTTTTCTAATTTATATGACACAACTATTGATCTAACTTTTGCTTCTGTAATAATCAAATTAAATATCAATGCTATCAACAATATAAATAGCGTTATTTTTAAATATTTCATATTCCTCCAATTAGTCTTATATCTTTTACATGGTATCATGTTCCTTTAAAATATTGTTGTTTTTTGTCTTAAATAGTAATATTTTGTCATAAACTTTATTGTTGTATAGTTTTACTATACTATATTTATTGTAATATATCAATTAAAAAGACTATTTTTATAGTCTTTTATTTTATTTCTTTTAAATATTGATGAAGTTCTTCTGCGACACTTAATGGTATTATTTCTGATAATTCATAAATACTTGCTTCTTTTATTTTAGATACGCTTCCATATTTTTTAATTAATTTTTTACGTCTTACTTCACCTAAACCATTTATATTATCAAGTATACTTTGTATACTTCCTTTGCTTCTTATTTCTTTATGGTAGTTTATAGTAAATCTATGTACTTCTTCATCTATTCTAGAAAGCAATCTAAACACGTTAGATCGTTTATCTATATTAATAATTTCAAAAGTATCTCCATCTACGATAGCTTCTGGTGAATGGTGATCATCTTTTTTTACACCAATTACTTTTATATTAAGTCCTAGACTTTCTAATGTGTCAATACATGCATTTATTTGATTAATTCCTCCATCTACGATTATTAAATCAGGTTTTACTAGTTTATCTTTTAATACTCTAAAATAACGTCTATAGATTACTTCTTTCATTGAGGCTACATCATCATTCTTATCAAAAGAAAGTTTAAACTTTCTATAGTTCTTTTTAGAAGGAAGCCCATCTATAAATGTAACCATTCCTGAAACTGTAAATGTACCAAATAGATTTGAATTATCAAATGCTTCGATTATATGAAGATTATCTAATTTTAGTAAATCTTTTAATTCATCATTTGCTTTAGTAGTAAGTTCTTCATTACTATAAATTAGTTTTATTTCTTTATCATATTGTTCTTTAGCATTATTATATGCCATATCAAATAATTTCTTTTTAGGACCTTTTTTTACTATTATAGTTTTAGTATTAATTATGTTACTAAGTAGTTCAGTGTCTATTATTTCTGGAACTATTACTTCTTTTGGTACTATATTTCTTTTACTATAAAAAGATGCAATATAATATTCTAAGGTTTCTTTTATATCATTTATAACTGGTATTATCTTATAGTTATTGCCTACTAGTTTACCATTTCTAATAAAGAATATTACTATACTTATATAACTATTATCAAAATAATAGTTTATTACATCTCTATTAATATTGTCATCGAGTTCTACAATAGATTGATTACTAAAAACTGTATTAATATAACCTAGCTCATCTACTAGTTCTTTGCATACTTCGTAGTTTAGATTTTCTGAATTAATTTTAATTTTTTCATTTATTTTATCTATAAGTAATTTATCATTTCCATTTAATATTGAAAGTATTTCATTTTTTAATGGCGTAATATCTATATCTTTTTCTTCACAGTATCCAAGACATTCTCCAATATGATAATAAAGGCATACTTTTTTAGGCATGGTATCACATTTTTTTAAAGGATACAGTCTATTAAGTAAATTTACTAGCCTTCTAGCGGCATAAACATTTGGATAAGGTCCAAATAAGTGACTTGACTTTTTGTTTATATTTATCTCTCTTTTTACTATTAAACGAGGGTATTTTTCATTAGTAAATTCTATATATGGGTAACTCTTATCATCACGTAATAATATATTATATTTTGGATCATATTTTTTAATTAAATTTATTTCTAATATAAAAGCTTCTGTTTCAGAGTTAGTAACTATATATTCAAAATGATCTATTTCACTTACTAGTTTTTTTGTTTTACCAGTTACTCTACCTGTGAAATAGCTTTTTAAACGGTTAAATAATATTTTAGCCTTACCTACATATATAACAACATTATCTTTATTATACATTAGATAACATCCACTTTTTTTAGGTACATTTGCTAATTCTTTGTTAAATTTAATAGCCATATTATGCCTCCTTTGTTATTTTACCAAATTTATTATTAAAAATGAATGTTTGATTTTATTTTTAATTAATAATATAATTGATTTATGAAAAAGTTAAATGAAAGTTTTATTGAAGTTAAAAAATCTAAATTTATTGGATATATATATAGTATTGAATCTATTGATGAAGTTACAAAAATAATATCTAATTTAAAAGAAGAACATAAAAAAGCTAGACATATAGTCTATGCTTATAAAGTTGGTGGTCAAGAAAAGAATTATAGTGATAAAGAACCTAGTGGTACGACTCGAGGACTTCTTGATTTAATACATTATAAAAATCTAGATAATACCTTAATAGTTGTAATTAGATATTTTGGAGGAACTTTGCTTGGTGCAGGGCCACTTACTCGTACTTATACTAAAGTTGTAAGTATGTTAGTCTAAAAATAGTGAACTTAAAATTTTCACTGTTTTTTTAATTCCTTTATTCATAAACTTTTCAATCAATATTCCTACGTTATATCCTGTATCACTAATCATATTAGAATAATCTATTTTTTCTGTTTTAATATAATTTTCTAATTTTACATTTTTTCCTTCACTAATATCTTTTTCAAATTCTTTTATTGCTTCTTCAGTAAGAATTGTTTTAGTATGAACTTTATATTCATAATATCCTGCTTCACCACTTATATAAAGAATTAAAAATATAATAAATAGGAATATCATAATTATTAAGAAATAATTTTTACTACTGGCTTCTTCTTCCATTATATCTCCTTTATATAATCGCTTATAACTTTACTAAATACCTCTATAGTATTGTTTAATTCTTCTAATGTATTATCTATTCCACCTATTTTTACCAAAATAATTTTGCTATTTAAGTCTTGATTATAAGTCGCATCTTCTCTAATAGTTACTCCTCTACTCATACCTTTATATTTGTTATTTAATCTACTATTTAAATTTTCAGCAATTTCTTTATTCTTTTTATAATTTTTATTAGATGCTCCTATTATAAATAGTATTCTTGCATATTTTTTATTATCTTTTTCATATAAAGTGTATTTACGTCTTAATGAATCTCTATGTATATCTAATATTAATTCATAATTATTATTTAAATTTTTTTTTAAATAATCTTTGATTTTAGAACTTTCTATATAAGAATCAATATTATAACTTTTTAAATATTCTTTTAACATTTTTGATACTAAAGTAACATCAGGAATAATAGAATAATCACTAGTAAAAGGAAGAGCGTATTTTTCAGTATCATGCGTATTATAAATATATACTAAGTTGTTATTATTTAAACTAATACTTTTTGAAATATTAATATCTGTTAAATCAACTATTTTATTTAATGATTTATAAACTATTTCAGTTTTAATTTTTTCTATATTTATTTCAGAATTGTTGTATTTATGTTTAATTTCTTCTTTTATTATTTCTAGAAAATTAGTTTTTTTTAAAATAAAGTAATAACTAAAAATAATTAGTAATACTAATAGATATTTTATTGCTTTATTTTTTATATTTCTTGTATCAAATCTATTCATATATTCTCCTTTTTAATAAATATATAATATTCTTAAGGTAAAAAATGTCGAAAAACTTTTAAATACATTGATTTTTTCTAAATTATTTGATAAACTTAAATAGATTTTTAAGGGAGGTGGAATTATGCCTAATATTAAGAGTGCTAAAAAAAGAGTATTAATTACAAAGAAAGAAACAGTACTAAACAATGATGTAAAAGCTAGTATGAAGACTGCTATTAAAAAAGTTGAAAAAGCACAAACTAAAGAAGAAGCTCAAATTAAATTAAATGAAGCTATTAAAAGAATTGATAATGCTGCTTCTAAGGGAGTTATCAAAGCTAATACTAGAGATAGATATAAAACTAGATTAAATAAAATAGTAAATGAAAAATAATTAAGTAGATATTATCTACTTTTTTTGTTATACTGAATATGGTGGTAATAATGAATAGAACGTCTAAACTATTATTAATATTATGTATTTTAGTAATTAGTTTTTCTATATATATGTTTTATATAAATTTTGATGTAATTATGAAAGGTATAGATAATTTTATTGATACTATTAAGGATCATGAAGTTGTTATTCCAGAAGATACTAAAAATCATAGAAGTTATAATTATAAAACAGTTAGTGAAACAAATGATTTTAATCCTAAGAATATGAATGACTTAAAGAAAATATATTATACTATTTTAAATAATGGATGGAATGAATTTACATTTTATTGTGATAAAAAGATTTATCCAGAATGTGCTAATGATGTAAAAGTACTTGCTGATAATAATGATTATGTTTCACTTATAAATAATTTTGTTAGTCCATATAATGAATTTCAAAAATTTAATACTTTAATTACTAATGATAAAATTATTAATATTAAAATTGATAAATTATATACTGATGATGAAATTACTATTACTGAAAAAAATATTAGTGAAATATTTAAAAAATTAAACATTAATACTAGTAAACCTACTCGTGATGATATTAAACTATTACATAATTATTTAATTAAGAATATTACTTATGATACTACTTATACACCACAAACCATTGATAAGTCTCCAAGTAAGGCATATTTTGCATTAACTAATGGTAAAGCAATATGCAGTGGGTACTCTGATAGTTTTGCTATTATGATGGATAAACTTAATATTCCTAATTTTAAAGTTAGTACTATTGATCATGTATGGAATGTAATATATTTTGAAAATAAATGGCAACATATAGATGTTACTTGGGATGATGATGAAATAAACAATAATAATTATTATAATTTCTTTATGGTGGATACAAATACATTATTAAAAAAGGATACGGATAAACATTTATTTAATAAAAAATTATATTTAGAGTTAAAGTAAAAAGACATTTTTAAATGTCTTTTTATGTATTCTTCATAATAAAGTTTTTAACTTCATTAATTGTATTATCAAAATTATTATAATCTACATTAAACCAGTTAATGTCTTTCATTTGATTATTAAACCATGTAAATTGTCTTTTAGCATACTTCCTAGTATTTTGTTTTATTAAATCTTTTGCTTCATCTAAAGAAATGTTATCTTTAAAAAATAATTTTAATTCTTTATAACCTATAATATTACTAAAATTTTTTAAATTTAATTTATAAAGTCTTTTAGCTTCTTCTAAAAGGCCATTTTCAAACATTTTATCTACTCTTTTATTTGCTTTATCATAGAGTGTTTCTCTATCACATTTTAGACCTATTAAAGTAAATTCATATACTTTAGAATTAATATCTTCTGTTTTAGTTTGTACTTTACCTGTTTCTTTAAATCTTTTAATAAATCTTTCTAGTCTTTGCCTATTATTTACGTGTATATCGTTATCTTTATCTATCTCATTTGCCATTGTTTTTAGTTCTTCGTTTGTATAACTACTCAAATCAATATTTGTTTTTATTGTTTCTTCTAGATTGTAGTTATAAAGTAATGCTTTTATATACAGTCCTGATCCACCTACAATAATTATATTTTTGTTTTCTTTGATAAATTTATCTAATAGTTTTCTACCATCTTTTTGATAATCAAATAATGTATAGTCATCATTTAGAGAGACTAAATCCAACATATAATGTGGTACATTTTCTTTTTCTTCTTCTGTTACTTTAGCTGTTGCGATTATTGGTTCTTTATAGATAGCTGTTGAGTCTGCATTAATAATTACTGCATTTAAGTAATGAGCAAGTCTTACTGATAATTTAGTTTTACCTGTTGCTGTTGGACCTACTATTGCTATTATTTTACTCATTATATCACCTCTCATAACAAGTTTTTATTTTAAATATATTATTTTACCATCTTTTGTGGTCTCATGAGTTAACCCTTTTAAACATTTTTTCAAGCTCATATATTGGATATTTTATAATTGTTGGTCTTCCATGAGGACAAGTGTATGGAAATTGACACTTAAATAGTTTATTTAATAATTCTTCTTGTTCTTTATATCCAATATTTGTATTTGCTTTAACACTCATTTTGCATGCTAAACGAATTGCTGCTTTTTCATTAAATTTTACTCTATCGAATTCACCTTTAATTTCAGAAACAAGTTCAAATATTCTTCTTATACTTTCTTCTTCATATCCTTCTTTTAACCAGGATGGGTGTTCAGTAACTCTAAAAGTATTTATACCAAATTCTTCTACCTTGAAACCTATATTTATAAGCACATCTATGTGATCATGTATTTTAATAAATTCATTCTTTGGATATTCTAATGTAATTGGAAATAACATACTAGTAGTATAAACATCTCTATTTTTTAATGCTTCCATATATTTTTCATAGTTTATTCTTTCGTTAGCTGCATGTATATCAATCATATACATAATATCTTCATCTTGAGCTATTAAGTATGTACCAAGAGCTAAACCTACAGGCTTTATAAATACATCTTCTTTTTTGACAGATGCAGTATCATATTTTATTTCTTCTTGTTCATCATCAAATTGTAGTCTTACATCTTCAATTTTTCTTTCTGTGTATCTATAATTATTTTCATTATTATAGGCTACTGGTGACTCTTTTACTTCTTCTTTATATCCTTTAAATGTATTATCTGCTTCGTTTAATGCTGTTCTAATGGTACTAAAAAGTAAGTCTTCTAAGCTTTCTAATTTAGAAAATTTTATATCTTGTTTAGTTGGATGAATATTTACGTCTATTAATGTTGGATCTGTTTCAATATTAATAACAACTATTGGAAATTTATTTTCTGCTAAAACTGTATGATATGCATCTTTTATGGTTTTATTTACTGATTGATTACTTACTACTCTTCCATTTACTAAAGTAATCATTGAATTTCTATTAGATTTTGAGATATTTAAATTGCTTACATATCCATTAATTATATAATCATAATTTTCTGCTTCAATTTTAATCATATTCTTAGACACATTTAATCCAAATATTTCATGTATTACTTTATATATATCATTACTTCCAGATGTTTTTATCATTTCTTTTCCATCATTAAATAAAGTAAAAGAAATATCTGGATGTGATAAAGCTATTTTTTCAATATAATTTACTGTAAGAGCTAGTTCTGAATTTAAACTTTTCATAAATTTAAGTCTAGCAGGTGTATTATAAAATAATTCTGAAACTTCAATAATAGTTCCTTTTCTCATACTACCTGTTTTTTCTACTATAAATTTACCTGATTTTAGATTTAGATATGTTGATTCATTGCCATCATATGTATCTAATATTATGTTACTAACAGATGATATAGCAGCTAAAGCTTCACCACGGAAGCCTAGGGTATTTATAAAATATAAATCATTTTCATTTTTTATTTTAGATGTTGCGTGTCTACTAAAACATAGTTTAGCATCATCTCTACTCATACCACATCCATCATCTACTATTTTTATTAATTTAGTACCTGATAGTAATAATTCTATTTTTATATTTTTACTTTCTGCATCTATACTGTTTTCAACTAATTCTTTTACTACATTAGCTATTCTTTCTACTACTTCACCAGCGGCTATTTTATTAGCTAAGTTTTCACTCATTACATTAATTTTGTTCATATTAAATCATACTCTTTCTAATGCTTACTAATTTAATATCTAAAGCATAAACTTTTATTTTTCCTGGTTTTGTAACTCTTATAAATCCAAGACCATTTATTAATATATCTGAAGGTTCTTTTATATCATAAATAACACTTTGTAGTATAGTTAATTTATCATTTTTAGATTTTACTTTTTCATATCTAAGTGAATCATTCATATAAAAACTAAAACTATTGTATTTTTCCGCAATGTTTTCTATTCTAAGTATATCATTTACTACTATAGCATAACCATTTCTAACTTGAAAAGTTTTAACTTTTAGTTCTTTTTTAGGATATAATTTAACTACTTTAGAGTAGTCTATAAAGTTATATATAGCATTATTATCTATGAATCCTGGAGTATCTACAATAACCAATCTTGGGTTTAATTTTATTGTTATATAAGATGCTGTTGTATTTGGAACACTACTTGTAGTTATAGTTGGATTTTTACATACACTAGTAAGTAAATGATTTATAAATGTACTTTTGCCGCTATTAGTAAAACCTACTATATAAAGTCTTTTAACATTATCTGCTTCTATTTTCTTTAAGAAAGAATCTATATTATAATTCTTAACTGAACTGATAAACATAATATTTTCTGTATTTATTATATTTGATTTAATATATTCAGTAAGTTTCTTTTCTTTTAAACTTTTAGGAAGTATATCTCTTTTAGTAATTAGAATATATTTCCTATTTTTGAATCTATTTATGTATTTCTTAACGTTTTCATTTATATTAAGCCCATCTATTAAGAATGCTACGCTAGCAAGATTATCACTATTAATATTTCTAATAATTCCGTCAGTATCTATTTTTTTATCTAAGACACTATATTCACCATAGTGTTTAATTTTAAAGCATCTTTCGCAATATTCAGCTTTATCATATACACTTGATTTTACAAATCCTTCATTTTTAGCATTTTCACTTTGAAGTATACTTCCACATCCAAGACATTCTTTACTCAAAATATCTCCCCCTTATAAATAATTCTTTTTTCTCTAGATTTCCATATATTATTCTTTCTAATAGTCTATTTATTAATGTCATACTGTAATCTTTTTCAGTTAGAGGATTTACTAATATACTTGTTATATCTAATCTATTAGCTCCCCATATATCTGTAATTAGTTGATCTCCTATAGCTGCGATTTCAGAACTTTTATATTTAAATCTTTCCATTATTTTATTATATTTATCTTTTCTGGGTTTTAAAGAAAATGCGCAGGCATCAACCATTAAATAATCTTTGAATGGTTCAACTCTATGTTTAGGTGCATTAGATACTATAATAACTTTAAATCCTTTATCTTTTAATTCATCAAATAACTTTTTAAGTCTTTTAGTTGGTTTATTTGTATGACTTGGAACAATTGTATTATCTAAATCAAATAATAAACAACGTATTCCTTTTTTATAAAGTTTGTCATAATTTATATAATAAATACTCTTTTGATAAATATCAGGAATAAATTTTTCTACCATATCACACTTCCTCTTTTAACATTATATCAAGATTTAGATTTAAAAAAAAGAAAAGTCTTATGTTTTATAAGATTTTCTTTTTTATTGATTATTTTTTTGTGAAATATCCTGGAGTAGTTGCTTTATCTATACGAGCATATGTTATGTCATCACCATAGTCTTTATATTTAGTACCATTACCACCAACTAAAGATGGCACATAATTAAATATATATCTGCTATTTGTAACATTTGTTGTCACAAATTTATCACTGGCATATATTGTTTTTAGATTATCACATTCTGAAAACATACTATTCATGTTGGTTACATTGTTTGTATCAAAACTACTTAAATCCAAGACTGATACTTTAATATATCTAAACATATAGCTCATATCTGTAACTTTTGATGTATCAAAGTTGTTAACTTTCAACGAAGTAACTTTGCTTAATTCAAACATCCGACTCATATTAGTTACCTTAGATGTATTAAAGTTATTTAAGTCTAAAGCTTGCACTTTACTTTGATAAAACATTTGGTTCATATTAGTGACATTACTAGTATCAAAACTGCTCACATTAATGTTTGTTGCTGCTGACTCTCTAAACATACTACTCATATCGGTTACTTTGCTTGTGTTAAAATTGCTTAGATCTAAACTAGTTGCTTGACTCTTTGAAAACATTCCTGTCATATCAGTCACGTTACTTGTATTAAAGCTACTTAAATCTATCGTTGTAGCTGCACTTTGATAAAACATCCAACTCATATCTGTAACTTTGCTTGTATCAAAACTACTTAAATCTAATGATGTAGCTTCAGATTTATAAAACATAGCACTCATATCGGTTACATTACTCGTGTCAAAGTTTGTTAAATCTAAGTCTTTTGCTTTGTTGCCACTAAACATACTACTCATATCGGTTACTTTGCTTGTATCGAAGTTTTTTAAATTTAATGACTCAGACATGCTATTTTTAAACATATTACTCATATTTGTTACATTACTTGTATTGAAACTGCTCAAGTCTATTGATGAAGCTTTGGAATTATAGAACATTGCACTCATAGATGTTATAGGTTTACCATTAATATAAGTACAAACTTTACTAGTTACTGGTTCAGTACTTGTTCTATCAGTCAATATAACTCCCCATCCATCACTACTAATATTATTCCACGTATAACCTGCTGTAGCTAATGGGACAACAGTTGAATTCATCAATTTCACATTCAAAGATTCATTTACATTAGATATTGTCCTGGAAGAAGAACGAGGACCATACTCTTGCATATATCTATATGTATATTGACCATTTACATATTCTGTACCTTGTACTAAGTCACCATCAAATGTACAATTTGTTGCTTCTGGTACCTTTGGAGCATTTTGTCTACAATTATATCCGTCTAAGTTTCCATCTTCTAAGTCATCAATAGTTAAATCTTCAACTGTCTTGCCATCTTTCAAGCTTGCTACCCATTTGCCATTAGATACTTTCATATCAGTTACTTTACCACTATTATTTAAAATAACACAATATTGAAGTTTACTTCCTGTCATATCAAGCTTTGAACTATCTTTAGAATTAATTATTTTTGTTGTTTTACCACTAATTGCATTAGACAAATATACCTTTTCTGATTCTCTATATACATTTTTAGCTTCGGTTAAAAAAGTTTCTTTTTGAGCTTTGTTATACATATTAATTACATTAGGAAGTGCTATTATAACTAGTATTGCAAGTATTGCTATTACTGCTAATAATTCAACTAATGTAAATCCTTTTTTATTTTTCATTTTCTACTCTCCTATCATTAATAGTATAACATATAAAAATGAATTAAGAAAAAATAATTAATAATTTTAAATAAAAAAGAATGACTTTTAATTAGTCATTCTAAGTATTGGTTCTTTATGTGGTATGCTTGATGATTTAATGTTTGATAATAATAAGTTTCTATTAAAGCTTACTAATTTCTTTTCTATATCGTATGTTCCATCTTTCTTTTCTTTTAATACATAGTAGCATGCCATATCTTTAGGATCATCTTTGTATCCTATGCCTGCTGCTCTTAGTGTATGTACTTTAGTATCATCTAATTTATCTTCCATTTGAAAATGAACATGCCCTTGTATAATAGAATCATAATCAGTTACTTTTTTGCCATTAAATAACGGACTATTTTGAGCATCTACTAATCCTCTTATATATTCAAGGTTTCTTCTATTACTTGTAATTATATCTTGAATTTTTTTTCTTGATTCAGGGGAGTTTGTATAAAGAAATTGTTTGCTTGAAACTCCTTCTTTGAAATTATCTTGATATGTCCATGTACTATGATCTCTATAATCCCATCTTATGTCGTTTGCAAAGTGACATAGTGCTATTTTTTTATCACCAACAGTTATATCAATTGATGGAGTCCATAGTTTCATTCTTTCGATTTTATCTGTTCCAAGTCTATTTCTTGTCCATTCTTGATTTTCTTCTTTAATAGGATTGAAATAAGTAAATGGTTTTGTTCCAAGAGTATTATAGTATTCACTATTACCCATTATGGATGTTACTTTATAATAACTAAGCATATCTAATACTTCTGCTGGATTAGGTCCAAGACCGATGTTATCTCCAAGAGAATATATTTCTGTTATTCCATTTTTTCTCATATCTTCTAAGACTGCTAAAGTTGGTTCATATAGTGCATGAGAATCAGTGAATAATCCTATTTCTCTTCCTGTATAAATATCATTTTCTTTCTTGATATTTATTTTAGGAGATAATATTTGAAGTACTTTTTCTAATTTTTTATTACTTTCTAGTTGTTCTTCATATTCAGTGTTTGGTTCAAATACTTCTTTTACATTTTCTATAACTCCTCTTGGTTCTTGCGTTATAACAAAAGGTAAATTATATTTTTTATGACATTCCATTTCTTCTGTATTAGGTTCCCTACCACCTGGAAGAGCTATACCTTTTGGAATTAAACCTTCTCTATAAAGCAATGCTTCTGCATTTTGTTTTGTTGCTGAACTTGTTTCAAGTATTCCTTTTTGTCTTACATTTTGAACTGAAACCTCACTAGAATTATTCTTTATTAATCTATTACTTCCAATGTTTTCTCTTGAACTACATATAAAGCTTCCTGTTCTTATTTCGTCATATAAAAGTATCATATTCGAGTAATCATAGTAATATTTTTGCCCTGCGTAACTTATAGGACTTACTGATATAAAATTACTTTTGCCATTTGATCTTCCATTTATAACATCTTCTAATTTTTCTTTATTACTTAATACATGAGCATATAATATATAGTTTTTATCACTAAAATCTAATACTTCTCCACCATATTTTTTACTTAATTCTTCTGACACTACATTAGGAAGTTTTCTAGCCTTTTCTAGCTTTGTTAAGTTCATTTGGGAATCTAATTCATATAGTCTTTGTATTTTCTTTCCCAGGTCACTAAATTCACCTTGCATACATAAGAATTCTTTGTAGCTGCCACTAAAAATATACTCTAAAACTTCTATTAGACCTTTAGTGTCATTTGAATATTCTACTAATTCTATAATGGATACATACTTCATTAATTCATCTATATATCTACATAAAAATTCATTATTTTTATTATAATTTCTTAATGCTTCTACACCACAACTTCCATCAATTTTTTTAATTTCTTCAATAGCATTACTAAATAGGATATCATTAAATATTTTTTTAATTTGATATATATTAAATGCTTTTATTTTTCCTGATTTAACTAAGGCAGAATATTCATTGTATGTGCTTCTTCTAAGACCTTTAAGTTCATTTATATTTTTTATATCTTTAGTTGACTTTATATTAAATAAAAATCTTAGATCTTGTTTATCTTCTTTAGATAGTGTTGGTCTTTCAGCAATTAGAGAAGCACATAATTCTGGATATATAGTATATATTTTTAATAATTCTAGCAAATTACTTATTACATAAACATTATTTTCTTTTTTGCTATCTTCGTCATAAAAATTCTTAAAGAAATAACTACTTACTTTTAAGAAATCTTCTGTTTTACCATTATCAATAATATTTAATACATCAGTTAACCATGTTTTATATGTTGTGCTTCCACTTCCATATTGAATAAATGATTTAATATTGATGCCTAGAAGTGACATAAAACTTTTTAATTCTTCATATCTATTGATAACAAAAATATTATTACTACTATTGATTAGTTCTATTATTCCTGATAAGTTTTCTTCATCTATGTTTATGTGTCTTAATAATAATTTTTTTATTTCTTCTGGGATATATTCCTTTTTTAATAAATATGCTACATCTGAGTATGATGGGTCTTCTTCTTGAATTAATTTTTCTATGATATCTTTATTTGCTTTTATTATTTCATTTTTAGTAGTTTCTATTAAATCGATATTATTAATAGTTATTAAATCTATATAACTAAGTTTTGATAGTTTTTTTCTAATTATTTCATTTTTTAATTTTATTATTTTTTCAGCTTTTTCAGGATATCTATTATTAAATTTTAATAATTCAAAAATATTTTTTTCATTTACTCTTAGTTCAATTATCAAGTCTTCAAATTTAGAATAATATTTTGATGTTATGTAATACTTTAAGTAGTCTTCATCTATTTCTTTTATACATTTTTTAACTGTATTTGGGTTTAAATTTAATATTAATTCTTTAACTTCATTAGGAAAACTAGTGTTTTCCATATATGTTAAAATTCCAAAGGTAGAGATATCTGCTATTTGTGACTCTATATCTTTTTTTCTATATTGCAGTATTATTGATTTACTTAATGATGGAATATCTTTATTAGATAATATATTTAATAAAGAAGTTGCTCTTATCACCTTTAAAGACTCATTAAAATCTGTTTTTCTTAATTTTATAATTAATTCTGATATTGGAGAATATCTTGCTCTACTTAATAAATCCCATAATTCACTTTTAGGAGTTTTATTAATTACATTAACTATAGTATCTTTTCTTCTTTCAAATATCATTTTAGCTAAATCATCTGATCTAAATATGGTATCATAAAATTTTATTATTGTTTTTTCATTTAAACTATTGATTATTTCATTTATTACAGATGATTTCATCTCAAATACTTTTTCTTTTGATTCTTTATTAAGATATGTTGCTAGTAAATCTTGAATGTTTGAAATATTTATTTGATATTTTATTACTTCTTCTTTTATACTTTCTGCTATTTTTGTTGAATTCAATACTTCTTTTATATCTTGATATCTATATTTTGGTTCTTTTATTATGAAATATAACAATTCTTTATCATCAGGATCTTCAAGTATTTTTACTATATCATTACTGTTAAATTTTAATATGATTAACATTTGCTTTGATTTAGTAGATATTGATTTATTCTTGACTATTTCACATAAACTATCTGGATATAATTTTTCGCTTAATAGAGTTGTAACACTATTTTTACCATAAGTTTTATATAGTTTTTCTAATGTTTTAGAATCTACATTCTTTGATGTGATTAGCTCTGTAATACTATCGATATCATCTTTTTTCCAAGTTCTTGAAAATATTTCTTCTATTCTTCCTATAATAAGCTTTTTAACATTTTCATTTATTTGTGAATCAAAAAGATAGTAAACCAACTCTTTTATTTGTAGTTTACTTATCTCATTTTTTATTCTTTCTTGTTTTCTAGATATAAGTTTATCTTTTTTTAAATCTGAATCTTTGCTTTTATCTAGATACTCCAAAATTGTTTTATAGCTTAATAGCCACCACATAACTCTCCCCCTGAATTATAATTAGTATAATCTTTCTTCGTATTCAAATTCTTGATTAAGTATTTGAACTGTATCTCCTTCTTTAGCTCCAAGTGTTTTTAATTCTTCATCTACTCCTAAAGCTTTTAGTTTAGATGCGAATCTTAAAGCTGATTCATCTGAATTAAATCTAGTCATTTTTAATAGTTTTTCTAACTCTGGACCAGTTACTCTCCATTTACTTTCTCCAACTCTTTCAATTTTATATGGTTTTTCATGTTTAAATTCATATAAAACATAATCTTCAAATTCATTCTTTTCATAGATTTCTTCTTCTGGAAGACTTTCTAATAATTCTTTTAATTTAAATATTAATTCTTTTGTTCCTTCACTAGTAGCAGCACTTACTTCTAATATTTCTGCATCTTTAAATTCTTTTTTAAATTTTTCTAAATTTTCTTTAGCATTTGGTAAATCCATTTTGTTTGCTACTATAAGTTCTTTTTTATTATATAAGTTTTCATCGTATTTTTTTATTTCGTTTCTTATGATTTTATAGTCTTCTATTACATCTCTTCCGTCTACTTCTCCCATATCAAGTACATGACATACAACTCTACAACGGCTAGCATGACGTAAGAATTTGTCTCCCAGACCTACTCCTTCACTAGATCCTTCAATCATTCCTGGTAGGTCTGCTACTACGTAACTATAGTCTCCAGCTTTTACTACTCCTAAGTTTGGTACTAATGTTGTGAAGTGATAGTCTGCTATTTTTGGTTTAGCTGCGCTAATAACACTAATAAGTGAACTTTTACCTACTGATGGAAATCCTACTAAACCGACATCAGCTAATAGTTTAAGTTCACAACATATATTTCTTTCTTCTCCTGGTTCTCCAAGTTCACTTGTATATGGTGCTTTATTTTTATTTGTCATGAAAGCAGCATTTCCTTTACCTCCACGGCCTCCTTTAGCTACCACGCATTCTTGGTTATCACTTACTAAATCGCAAATTATAAGGTTTGTATCTGTGTCTTTGATTGTTGTTCCAATTGGTACTACTATAACCATATCATCAGCAGAGCTTCCTGTTTGATTACGTCCACGTCCCATTTCTCCAGGTTCACCTTTAATAACTTTTTTATATCTTAAATCTATTAGTGTACGTAAGCCTTTATCTGCTTTAAAGATAATACTTCCACCTTTACCACCATTTCCACCATCTGGTCCTCCAAGTGGTACATATTTTTCACGTAAAAAGGAAGTACAACCATCTCCACCTTTTCCAGCTATTAGTTTTAAATTAACTTCATCAATAAACATAGTATCCTCTCATTTCCTCTAGATTATAGCATATTATCTTATCTTTTACAATCGTTTTAATTTTCCAAAAAAAAGAATCAATATTATTGATCCTTATTTAGCAGTAAAGTATCCAGGATTAGCTGTTCCACCATCTATATGGGCATATGTTTTATCATCATTATTGTTATTAAATATTGTTCCGACGCCACCTACTAATTTGGAATTTACGTAGAACATTTTGCTTCCATTTGTAACATTTTTTAGCGTAAATTTATCGTTTACGTGTATTGTCTGAAGGTTCGTACTACATACAAACATAGCATACATATCAGTTACTTTTCCTTGGCTATTTAAATTGATAGTGTATGTAAGTTTTTCACCAGTTAAATTTAGTGGATTTTTACTATTACTTACAACATTAACTTTTTTACCATTTACACTTTCTTGTATAAACTTAATAGTACTTTCTTTTAGTATATTTTGTGCTTCAGTTAAAAATGTATTTTTCTTTGCTCTAACATACATATTCATTACATTAGGTAGTGCTAATATTACAAGTATCGCTAGTATTGCTATTACTGCTAGTAACTCTACTAATGTAAAACCTTTTCTATTTTTCATATATAACTCCTATTATTTTACTGCGAATTTCAATTTCGTTGGATTTCCTGATATAGAATTTAATTTATTCATCATCTTAGTATTTTTTGCATAAGCGTTTGTTATATTTGTTTCAGAAAACATTCCACTTAAATCTGCATTATCGTTTATCTCAAAACTGCTTAAATCTAAAGATTCTGCATTAATTTTTCTAAACATTCTACTCATATTAATTACATTACTGGTATTAAATGAAGATAAATTAAATTCAATTGGAGTATACATGTTATACACTTCAAACATTGATTGCATATTAGTTACTTTACTTGTGTCAAAACCACTTAAATCATATTTTGTCACTTTATTTAAACAAAACATGCAATACATATTGATTACATTTTTCGTTTCAACAGCATTATTAAAAGTAATAGATGTTAGATTACTTTCTGGTCCATGGCTAGGAGCTAAATAAAAACTAAATAAACTTGATGAATCTTCTGGTAAATCAATTTTTCCGTTTGCTACTATTGTCAAGTTAAGTATATTTTCTTCACTAGATTTTCCGTTTATTGTAACCCACCATTTATTTTCTGTTTTCTCAGTATACATTATTATTGAATTATCTTGTGCTTCAGATACATCATATTTTTCTGCACCACTTATTACTCTACCATCACTATAGAATGTTATTGAACCTACCAATAGTCTACTTTTTATATTAGCTAATTCTACATAATTTTTTGCTAAAGTTCCAACAGTTGTATCTTTGGCTTCTTCTATCGCACTACAATTTGTTTCAACATCATCAATAGTTAGCTTATCGAAACTTTTATTAGATGAAACACAATAATTGCCATTTGATATCATATATTCTGTAACATTTCCTTTATTATCTAATTTAACTTGATAATCAATTTTTTCTCCACTTAGATTTAAAGAATTTTTATTATTACTAATAAAATTTGTTTTTTTACCACTCATCCCATCTTGCATAAATTTATTAGAACTTTGCTTTATAACATTTTGTGCTTCGGTTAAAAAAGTATTTTTCTTTGCTTTTGTGTACATATTGATTACATTAGGAAGTGCTATTATTACTAGTATGGCAAGAATAGCTATTACAGCCAGTAATTCAACTAATGTAAAACCTTTTTTATTATTCATTTTTTATTCTCCTATCATTGATGAGTATAACATTTTATATGTTCTTTTTCAATATTTCATAAAATAAAAAGAGCTAATTATACAAACATTGGCTCTTTTTCGAAATTTTTTTCTTCTTTGTATTCATATTCATTTAATAGAGTTATTTTTCCAGAAGATAGTGTTTTTGGTATATCTATTAATCTTTGATTAGAAGATCCTCTAAATAGAAGATTTAAATCTTTTTGTTCCAAAATAAATTTGCCATCTACTAGTACATCTATATAATGAATAAATTTATCATATGCTGGATTTTTATTTGACATTTCCATTAATTCTTCAAATGTAAATCCAGTATATACCCATATATTTAGGCCTAAATTTTTGGCATATGCAGCTATTTTGGCACATTGTTCTGGTTGAAACATTGGATCTCCACCACTAAAAGTTATCCCTGTATGATATTTAAGCTCACTTATTGCTTCACATACCATATCTACTGGAACAAGCCCTCCACCATTAAAATCATGTGTACCTGGATTTTGACATCCTTTGCAGTTATGTGAACACCCCTGAGTCCACACTACTGCTCTTAGACCTGGACCATCTACTATTGAATCAGTGGTAAGGTCTGCTGCTAAACGGATATAATCGCTATTTTGTTGCATGAGTTACTCTATCGTTAACTTCTGCTTTTTTTGCATTGTTAAATCTGTCTAATGTTCCTACTAGGTATCCAGTAATTCTTCTAATTCTTTCGAATCCTACTCCTTCTCCTACAGTTTTTTTACTTTTTTTAATTTCCTTATCCATAATATTTTATTCCTTTCCTTTTAATTTATTTTGTAAAGCTTGAACAGCTTCCATAACAATCTAAGCATGAAATTTTTTCCATTTCAATACCTTCGTTTTCATGTCTTCCACATCCTGGGCAAACATCTTTAATAACTCCAACATATCCACAAACTGGATCTCTATCTACTGGGTGGTTAATAGCTCCATAACCAACTCCTGTATCATGCATTATTCTAACTACTGTTTCAAATGCATCTACATTATTTACTGTATCTCCATCAAGTTCTATATAAGAAATATGTCCTGCATTTGTAAGTGAGTGATATTTCCCTTCAACTTCTAATTTGTGTTGAACTGATGTTTTATAATAAACTGGTACATGGAATGAATTGGTATAGTAATCTCTATCAGTAACTCCTTTAATTTTTCCATATATTGATCTATCTATAGCAACGAATCTTCCTGAAAGCCCTTCTGCTGGTGTAGCTAAGCAAGTAAAGTTTAGATTGTATTCTTCAGTATATTCATCACATTTCTTTCTCATATGACCTATTATTTCAAGTCCAAGTTTTTGTGCTTTTTCACTTTCTCCATGATGTTCACCAATAAGAGCTTTTAGTGTTTCAGCAAGTCCTATAAATCCTATTGAAAGTGTACCGTGTTTAAGTACTGTTCTAAGTTTAGTGGTACTATCCATTTTTTCACTATTTAACCATACACCAGAACCTAATAAGAATTTAAAGTTTGCTCTTGATTTTGAACATTGACATTCAAATCTTTGAAGTAATTGTCCTTTAACTAAGTCCATTGTTTCATCTAATTCTTTATAAAATGCTTTCATATCAGCTTTATCACGTTCGCCAAGTGCAATACCATGTTTAATACCTAATCTTGGTAAGTTGATTGATGTAAAACTTAAATTTCCACGTCCTGGTGTAACTGATGGTCCACATACATTTGCTAATACTCTTGTCCTGCATCCCATATATCCTACTTCTGTGTTATAGTCACCTTCTACATAATATTTTTTATTATAAGGTGCATCTATAAATGAGAAATTTGGGAATAATCTTTTAGCAGATACTCTGCATGCTAATCTAAATAAGTCATAGTTTTTATCTTCTTTGAAGTAGTTTATCCCTTCTTTAACTTTGAATATTGAAATTGGGAATATTGGTGTTTCTCCATGACCTAAACCTGATTCAGTAGCAAGCAAATAGTTTTTAATAACCATTCTTCCTTCTGGACTTGTATCAGTACCAAAATTAATTGAACTAAATGGAACTTGAGCTCCAGCTCTACTATGCATTGTATTTAAATTATGAATAAATGCTTCCATAGCTTGATATGTTGCTCTATCAGTTCTCTTCATTGCATTTTCATATGCACTTTCAAATATTTCTTTTAATCTAGTACTTTTAGAAGTAAATTCATCGAATAATTCTAAATCAATTTCTATACTATCTAATTTATCTATAATATCTGTTACTTTATTAAAGTTAATTAGTTCTTTGAATCCCTCAAATTCTAAATAGTTATATATTGCTTGTTTAAATTCTTTTTTAAATGTTTTTAAAACTCCTGGTGCCATATAGTAATCAAATGCTGGAATACTTTGTCCACCATGTTGTTCATTTTGATTAGCTTGGATTGCAATAGCAGCAAGAGCTGAATAGCTTCCAATACTATTTGGTGTTCTTAAATATCCATGTCCTGTTGAAAAACCATTTTTAAATAATTTATTTAAGTCAATTTGCATACAAGTAGTTGTACCCATTGCCCAGAAATCTAAATCATGTATATGAATTGCTCCTTCATCATGAGCTCTACTATATTTTGTATCCATTAAATATGCTTTTGCAAATTCTCTTGAAACTGTTGATCCAAAGTGAAGCATAGTTCCCATTGGTCCATCACCATCAACATTAGCATTTTCACGTTTGGCATTTTCTTCTCCAGCAGATTTAAGTCCTAGAGATTCAATAGCTTTTACAAACTTATGTTGTTGTTTAACTACAAATGCCTCTCTTGATGCATCTCTTCGTTCTCTATAGTTTTTAAATGAATCATAGACCTCGTTATATTTAAGTTTCTTTAGAACTTCTTCTATAACATCAGATACATCTTCTACTCCGATAGTTTTTCTATCTTTATACTCTTTTCTAATTTGATCTAAAACTTTTTCTTTAACTTTATAGACGTTTTTTTCATCGTATTCTTCATATACGCTATCAAAACCTTTCTTAACAGCTAAAGCTATTTTAGCATCATTAAAACTAACCCTCTGACCGCTTCTTTTGACAACAACAATGTCATCTAAAAAATCCTTTTCCATTAACTACCTCACCTTCACCGTTATATTTTTTATAACCATCTTAAGGATATCAAAATTCTATTTTTTTGTAAATGTTTTTTTATAAAAAAATTAAAAAAATAAAATAGTTTACATTTTTAAAATTTTATTTTTTTAGGGTAAAAAAACATTATGCCTTTATTTACCTGACATAGATACTATTTCATAATATTTGTTCGCTTTACATATCATTAATTAGGTGGTTCTGATGTTTGAAAAAATTAAAAATTTTATTAAAAATATTATGATTTTTACTACTAGTTATAGTCTTAATGTATTTGAGGATCCTCTTTCTAATGATGAAGAAGAATATTATATTAAAAAGCATTTAGAAGGAGATAAAGAAGCTCGTGCTAAGTTAATTATTCATAATTTAAGATTAGTTGCCCATATAGTTAAAAAGTACGAAACTAAAGGAACTAGTGCTGATGATCTTATTAGCATAGGTACTATTGGGTTAATCAAAGGAATCGATTCTTATAGTCCTAATAAAGGTGTTAAATTAACTACATATGCTGCTAAGTGTGCCGAAAATGAAATACTTATGTTCTTTCGTAGTAATAAAAAATATAATAATAATATTAGTCTTAATGGTGTAATTGCTCATGATAAAGATGGAGGGGATATAACACTTATAGATGTACTTGAAGAGCATACTGAAAGTTTAGATAAAATAACTGAATATAAAGACAATATTAGAAACTTATCTAAATATTTAAATGTACTTAGTACTCGTGAACTTGAGATTATTAAAATGCGATATGGTCTTTTAAATACAAATCAAAAAACACAAAAAGAAATAGCTAAAAAATTACATATTTCAAGAAGTTATGTTTCAAGAATAGAAAAAAGAGCACTTATAAAAATGCTCCGTGAATTTATTCGTAATAATAATATTTAATCTACTATACAACTTATATCATAATTAAATACTGTTCCGATAAATCTTACTATTGTTG
>OBLI01001342.1_pt1 | contig 24335 bp, 20 predicted proteins | sample 1519701 | NCBI WGS metagenome assembly OBLI01 (sample SAMEA3663005, study PRJEB22513) | pig gut metagenome | biome: pig gut; feature: pig-associated habitat; material: faeces | place: France | collected 2012
GTGGATCTGGGCTTTGACGGCTACCCCAGTATGCAGAAGGCCATGCAGGAGATGGTGCTGAACCGGCTGACCTCGGTGCAGCGCATCGAGGTGGCCAACAACCGGCTGGGGGATCAGGATATCGTCTCCATGGTGCTCCACTCCGACATGGAAAAACTGCGAAAAACCAGCGAAATTCTGGACCGGGAGGAATTCAACGCCGCCGTCAATGCCATTATCAAGGCAAAGCGGGTGTATATTCTCGGTGTCCGGTCAGTGGAGCCGCTGGCGAACTTTTTGGGATATTATCTGAACTATATGTTCAATAATGTCCACATTGTGTCCGGTTTCGGCACGGTGGAAATGTTTGAAAAGATTGTGGGCGTGAACAGCGAGGATGTTGTCATTGCTTTCTCCTTCCCTCGCTATTCTTCCACGGCAACCAAGGGCGCCCAGTACTGCCGCAGCGCCGGCGCTACGGTCATCGGCATTACGGACAACCGCCTGTCGCCCCTTGGCAGCAACAGCGACCATGTGCTCATCGCCAAGAGCGACATGGTGTCATTGGTAGATTCTCTGGTTGCCCCCTTGAGCGTCATCAATGCGCTGATCGTCGCCATCGCGTCCAAAAAGGAAAAGGAGCTGGCAAGAACCTTTGAGAATCTGGAGCGCATCTGGGACGAGTATGATGTTTACGAGAAGCAGGTAGAAAAGCGATGAAATACGATGGAATCGTCATCGGCGGCGGCCCGGCGGGTATGTTCGCAGCCATCACCGCCGCAAGGCAGGGCAGACGGGTGCTGCTGCTGGAGCGCAACGACCGGCTGGGCAGGAAGCTGCTGATTACCGGAAAAGGACGCTGCAATGTCACAAATGACTGCTCCGGGCAGGAGGTCTTGCAAAATATACCGCATAACGGCCGCTTTCTTTACAGTGCCATGACCGCCTTTCCGCCGTCGGAAACCATGGCTTTTTTCCGTCAGTGCGGCTGTGAGCTGAAAACGGAGCGGGGAAACCGGGTGTTTCCCGCGACAGATAAATCCCAGACCATTCTGGACTGCCTTACGAAGGAGCTGCGCCGTTTCCATGTGGAGGTCAAAACCGACCGGGTCCAACGTATTCTCACGGAAAATGGAGTGGTGACGGGCGTTGCGGGTGCTGCCGGGAATTACGCATCTGACTGGGTGATTCTGGCGACCGGCGGCCTTTCCTATCCGGCTACCGGCTCCACCGGCGACGGCTACGCCATGGCTGCGGAGCTGGGCCATACCATCGTTGCGCAGGAGGGAAGTCTGGTGCCGCTGGAGGCGGCAGGGGAGGACTGCCCCGCCATGCAGGGCTTGAGTCTTCGAAATGTTTCGGTAAAGCTGCTGAGCGCCAAAGGAAAGCTCCTCTATCAGGATTTTGGCGAGCTGCTGTTCACCCATTTTGGCGTGTCCGGCCCAACGGTTTTGTCCGCCAGCTGCCACCTGAAGGGAGAGGGCTGTCGGCTTCTCATTGACCTGAAGCCCGCGCTGGATGAACATAAGCTGGATGACCGCATTTTAAGGGATATGCAGAGGTATCAGAACCGTACCATGGAGAACGCGCTGACCGACCTGCTGCCCAGAAGCATGATCCCGGTGATTCTTCGCAGGCTGGAAATCGACACGGCAATGCAGGCCAATGCTCTGACAAAGCAGAAACGGCGGGAACTGACGCAACTGCTAAAGGCGTTTCCGGTGGAAATCACCGGCAAGCGCCCGGTGGCAGAGGCCATTATCACCTCCGGCGGCGTGAAGGTTTCGGAAATTGACCCTAAAACCATGGAATCCAAATTGGTAAAGGGTCTGTACTTTGCGGGAGAAATCATTGACTGCGATGCCTATACCGGCGGCTTTAATTTGCAGATCGCATGGGCGACGGCGCACGCCGCGGCAACGGCGGCAGGAACAGGCGAGGAGAAATAATGGGCGAGAATATCATAAGATTTTACCGGGAAAAAGTGAAAAAAGAATGGGAAATTGCCTTTTTCTCCGCAGTCATCATTGGATTCCTGGTTCATACCTATAAGTTCACCAATTATTTTCCCAATCACGACGGACTGTTTAATTTCTGGAGCACCCAGAATATGGTGGCTTCGGGCCGGTGGTTTCTGGCCCCAGCCTGCGCGCTGAGCTCCTGCTTTGATCTTCCATGGATTGTCGGCATCTTTTCCGTTATGTTCATGGCGCTGACGGCGGTTTTCCTCACAGAAATCTTTGAAATGAAGAACCCTTGCCTGATCGCGCTGAGCAGCGGCCTGCTGGTGTCTTTTCCTGCCATCACGGAGACCATGTTCTTCGAGTTCACGGCGGACGGGTATATGCTTGCCATGCTGCTGGGGACGATGGCGGTGCATCTCACGAAAATGTCCAAAGGCGTTCGCTGGAAAAACGGCATTGCAGCCGCAATCTGCATCTGTCTGGCCTGCGCTGTCTATCAGGCCTATGTGTCCTTCGCCTTCATCCTTGCGGTCTGCTATTTTCTGCGCGAGCTGTTGGAGAATCGATACGAAACCGGGGCATATTGGAAGTGGGTCGCCTGTCAGGCGGGGATTTTCACCGCCGGACTGGCCCTCTATTTCGGCATCTGGCAGCTCATTATGAAGCTGTCCGGTATTGCCCCTGCCAGTTATGAAGGAATCAGCTCCATCGGGACATTCAGCGCCGGTACGCTGCTTACGGCGGCAAAGCAGTGCGTTACCTCCTTTATCTGGTTCTTTCTGGAGAGAAATCCTTTGAGGTATGGGTTCTCTCTCTACAGCGTACTGGGCATCGCGTTTGCGGCTGCCTTCATTGCGGTTTGCGCGGCGGCGTTTCATTTCAGCGGAATTCGGAAGCGCCCTTCTGTGGTGTTCCTTTTCCTGCTGTGTGTCGTCTCACTGCCCTTTGGATGCTACCTGTGCTATTTCATTTCGCCCGGCGTGGAGTATTTCACGCGGATGCTTCAGGCAATTGTACTCCTCTATATTTTGCTGGGCGTGCTGTGTGAGCGCTGGACAGGGGCGATCTGCAAGAACCTGATTTTGCTTTTGCTCACTGCCGTGATTGTCAATAACGCCGTCATGGCCAACGTATGCTACGCGTATCTGAACCGCTGCCATGAGCAGTCTCTGGCCGCGGCGACAGAGCTATCCACCAGAATCCATCTGGAAGACGACGGTACGGCGGAGAATGTGGCATTTCTTGGCTCCATTGGCGGGAACTGGACGGTGACGGAGGAAGACACCATGGATTCGTCCAAACTCGGCACCCTGGGACCGCTCAAGATGGTGAACTATTCTCTTCTGTCAGACCGCGACCTGATCGTGCTGTTTTTGAACCGGTATTTGGATTTCACGCTGGAATACTATCGCACGCACGACGATGAGCTTCCCCTCTACCAATTTTCGTCGACGGCGCCCGTACCCCAGGACTATATTCTGCGATTCCCCATTGCCGACCAGGAAACGACAGAAATCCTGTCCGGCAGCGAGGCAGTCCAGCAGATGGGACTGTGGCCCGGAAAGGATTCCGTCAAACAGGTCGGGAAAACCATTGTGGTGCGGTTTTCGGAGGGCTGACGATGCCCTCGGGAAAACAACCATTGACAAACAACGGTTTCTATACTAGAATACCAATCGGATAGTGCTTTAGAGACAATGTAAGGAGGACTTATCTATGTTTGAGAAGCTTAAGAGCTATGCGGCCCGGCAGCTGGAGCTGGATCCCAACGAGATTACCCCGGATTCCACCTTTGAAAGCCTTGGCATCGACTCTCTGGACGTGGTGGAAATGATTATGGATCTGGAGACGGAGCTGGGTGTGGAGCTGGAGCTGGAGGATCAGAAGATTACGACCTTCCAGGAGCTGGCCGACTTTATTGATTCCAAGCTGAACTGAATTAGAGATACCATGTTAAAGCTGACCGGCTTATAACAAGGTCGCACTAGTCGGGGAGATAGCGGTGCCCTCTGCCTGCAATCCGCTATAGCAGGGATGAATTCCCACACCCGGGCGCGTTTGAATATTGTCTGTCCTGCGTAAGCGGTGTTGAGAAACCGGTCTTGCGCAACGGGATCCCGTGAACCATGTCAGGTGGGGAACCAAGCAGCATTAAGCGGATTTTCCCGTGTGCCGCTAAGGTTGCCGTTTTCGAGCTGGCTGCGCAGGTCACGGATATTCGGCGCGTTCAAATGTGGGTGTGCGATCTTGTTATGAGCCGGTCTGTTTTATACCCAGAAGGAGTGATTTCGTGTCAGCCTATCAGGCCCTTTATCGTAAATACCGTCCCCAGACCTTTGACGATGTGTCGGGCCAGCTGGCGGTCACACAGACGCTGAAAACCCAGATTATCAGCGGGCGCCTGAGCCACGCCTACCTGTTCACAGGTTCCCGGGGCACCGGTAAGACCAGCTGCGCGAAAATCCTCGCCAAGGCAGTCAACTGCCTGCACCCGGACAATGGCAACCCCTGCAACTGCTGCGAGGCCTGCCGGGCCATTGATTCTGGCTCCTGCATGGACGTGCTGGAAATCGATGCCGCCTCCAACAACGGCGTAGACAACGTCCGGGATTTGCGGGATGACGCGATTTATACTCCATCCCAGGTGAAAATGCGTGTGTATATCATCGACGAGGTGCATATGCTGTCCATTTCCGCCTTCAACGCCCTGCTGAAAATCATCGAGGAGCCGCCGGAGCATCTGCTGTTCATTCTGGCCACCACGGAGCTGCACAAGGTGCCTGCTACGATTCTCTCCCGGTGCCAGCGGTTTGCTTTCCGGCGTATCAGTCAGGAGGACATCGCGGCTCGGCTTCAGTATGTAGCCTATCAGGAAAATATTGACTTGGACGATGGCGCGGCTCGCGTTCTGGCACGTCTTGCCGACGGCGGTATGCGTGACGGTCTGAGCCTGCTGGATCAGTGTGCTTCGGCGACCACCGGTGAACTGACCGCAGAGCGGGTCTATACCTGCCTTGGCATTGCGGGGGAGCAGAAATGCGGGGAGCTCATGGGCTATATTGCCGTCCATGATACGAAAAGCGCCTTGTCCCTGTTCAACCGGCTCTATGCCGAGGGAAAGGATCTGGGCGCGCTGCTGGATGAAATGGCCTGTCTGACCCGGGATTTGCTGGTGCTGAAAACCGCCGGAAACGCTGGAATCACCATGCTGTCCGGGGTCTCGTCAGATCAGGAGACGCTGGCGCTGACCAAGGCCCTGGGCAGCGGGGAACTGGTGCGTATTATGGAACGGATTCAGACGACCCTCGCTTCCTTCACCCGCAGCGCCAGCCGCCGGATGGACGCGGAGCTGTGCATTGTGGAGCTGTGCCAGCCGGAACTGAGTCTGGACGTGCAGTCGGTGAACGCCCGGCTGACCCGGCTGGAGGAGCAGCTGAAAAGCGGTGCCTTTGTTCCGGCAAAACCGGCGAAGGCCGCCAAAGTGGAAGCAGAGCCGGAGGAAGAACGGCCGCCCTTCCCGGACGACGCGGACATCCCGCCGGAGCCGGGGGACGTGCCTTCTGAGCCACAACAGGACGATACGCCGGTGGGCTTCTGGTCGGAGCTGTGCGGCGGTGTTCGAAAGGAATTGAAACCTCCAATCAGCGGTTTCTTTGCCGGAACGCCCAACGCGCCGGTGCAGGGCACGCTGATTGGCGACAGACTGGAGCTGCGGTGCGCCAATGATTTTACGGCACAAATGCTGGATAGGCCCGAGATATTGGAAGTTGCCGGCAGAAAGGCCAGCGCTATGCTGGGCCGGCCTGTGCGGGCCTGCGTGGTGGATAGTTCGGCGAAGCCGAAAGGCAATCCCCGCATGGACAGGCTGATGCAGTTTGGGCGGGAGCATTCGGATATTATCAAAATCAAAGAATAATTTTAGATAGGAGCGTTTGATTATGGCAAAGGGTGGATTCCGGGGAATGCCCGGCGGAATGAACCAGTCTGCGATGCTGAAGCAGGCACAGAAGATGCAGCAGGAGATGCTGCGGATGCAGGAGGAGCAGGAGGCCAAGACCTTCACCGCCAAGGCCGGCGGCGGTATGGTGTCCGCCACCGTCAATGGCAAGCATGAGCTGGTAAGTATGGAGATTAACCCCGAAGCGGTGGACCCTGAGGATGTGGAAATGCTTCAGGATATGGTCATCGCCGCTGTGAATGAGGCCATGCGCGCGGCGGATGCCGATGCTGCAAGCAATATGTCCCGTTTGACAGGCGGCCTGAATCTGGGCGGCCTGTTCTAAGGAGGCAGTATGCAGTTTTTCCCTGCGGCGCTGCAAAACCTGGCGGATCAATTTGCGAAGCTTCCCGGCGTGGGCAGTAAGACCGCCCAGCGGCTGGCCTTTCACGTGTTGAGCCTGCCAATGGAGGATGCGCAGGAATTTGCCGACGCCATTCTGGAAGCAAAGCAGCAGGTGCACACCTGCCCGGTCTGCCAGAATCTGACGGACCGGGAAATCTGTCCAATTTGCGACGACGATACCCGGGATAAATCCGTGATCTGCGTGGTCGCCGATCCCAAGGATGTGATCGCCATGGAACGCTCCCGGGAATTCCGGGGGGTGTATCATGTGCTCCACGGCGTCATTTCCCCGCTGAACCATGTGACCCAGGATGATATCCGCATCAAGGAACTGCTCCAACGGGTAGCTTCCGGGGAGGTCAAGGAGGTCATTATGGCGACCAACCCGGACACGGAAGGGGAAGCCACCGCCATGTACATTTCCCGTCTGCTGCGGCCCATGGAGGTCAAGGTGACCCGCCTTGCCTACGGCGTGCCGGTGGGCAGCCAGCTGGAATATGCCGACGAAGTGACCCTGTCCCGGGCTCTGGAGGGCCGGCAGGAGATGTAATGAGGAGCTTTTCCAAATGAAACCCAGAAAATATGACGGGAAAACCGCAGTCGGTGTTTTTTCAGCGTCTTCTCCCATTTCTGCGTCTGTCCCTGTACGATACGACCGGGGTAAGGCTTATCTGGAAGCAAAAGGAATATCGGTTATCGATGGGCAGCTGTTCCGTCAGCGTGACGGATACCGCTCCGGAACCATTCAGCAGCGGGCGGATGAATTGAATGCCCTGCTCCATGATGACAGGGTGCAGATTTTGATGGCGTCCATTGGTGGCAACAATACCAATTCCATTCTTCCGTACATCGACTATGATTACCTGAAAGCGCACCCAAAGATAATTGTCGGATATTCCGATACAACAGCGCTTTTGCTGGCAATCTACGCGAAAACAGGACTGGTCACATTCTACGGACCCGCCCTTGCGGCTTCCTTTGGAGAATTCCCGCCCTTTGTTGACGAAACCTTTGATACGTTTCTTTCCATGGTCGGCGGACAGACGCACATTCCCTACAGATTCCCAATGCCTGCCCGGTGGACGGACGAATATATCCCATGGGATACACAGGACAGAGGGAAACGGGCGTATCCCAATGCATGGATATGTGTGCGGCCCGGGAAGGCTCAGGGCCGTCTTATTGGCGGAAATCTGAACACCATGGAGGGGTTCTTCGGAACGGAGTATATGCCCCGGATTCAACAGGGGGATATCCTCCTGCTGGAGGATTCCCTGAAGGATGCCTGCACCATTGAACGTTCTTTTTCGCTTTTAAAGCTTGCCGGGGTTCTGGACAGGGTGGGCGGCATTCTTCTGGGAAAGCACGAGCAGTTTGACGATAACGGAACCGGGCGAAAGCCATATGAGATTCTGGAAGAGGTGCTGGGAAACCGGAATATCCCGATTCTTGCAGAATTTGACTGTTGCCATACCCACCCAATGCTGACAATGCCCATTGGCTGCATGGTGGAACTGAATGCGTCAGAAAAGTGTGTGAAATTGCTGGAATCGCCCTTAGAACCATAAGAAAACCGCTCCCGAAGGAGCGGTTTTCTTATGCCTTTTTGCGGAATAAGCCGACTGGGAGCTGTGACAGAATGACAGCGGCGAAGACCAGCACGCAGCCGGTGGTTTCCCACACCGTCATCCGTTCGCCCAGCAGCCACCAGCCGCCCAGCACAGCGAATACGGATTCCAGACTCATAATCAAGGAGGCAGTGGTGGGCTCCAGAGACTTCTGCCCATTGACCTGCATGGTGTAGGCGACACCCATGGACAGAATACCCGCAAAGCACAGGGGCTTCCAGCAGGAAAGAATATTTGCCAACTCGATGCTTTCCGTGAGGAGCATAAAGGGAATGGACAGCACCGTGACAACCAGAGCCTGCACGCAGTTCAGCCGCAGTCCGCCCAGTTCCCCGGCAAACCGGTCAATGCACGTAATCTGCACGGCAAAGGCCAGCGCGCAGCCGGTGATCAGCAAGTCGCCCTTATTGATTTGTGTGACACCCACACAGCTGAGCAGATACAGTCCGATCACTGCCATTGCCACGCTGAACACGATGGTAAACGGCGGTTTCTGCCCGAGAAACATTCCCAGCACCGGCACCCAGACAATGTACATGGCGGTCAGGAAACCAGCCTTTCCGGCATCGGTATACACCAGTCCCACCTGCTGCAGGCTCGTAGCCACAAACAGGGCGCAGCCGCAGATGAGGCCCACCTTCCAAAGGGTGGGATTCTTCCATTTTTTCACCGATTCCCGGACGCTGCACGATTTGACCTCCATCAGGAAGGAACAGGGGATCAGGAACAGTACCGCCAGCGCGCAGCGGACGGACTGAAAGGTAAAGGGGCCGATTTTGTCCATGCCCACGCTCTGGGCAATAAAGGCGAAGCCCCAGATGGTCGTTGCCAGCAGCAGACACAGGCTGCCTTTGATTTGCTTTCTCATAATTTCATCACCGCCGCATACTCTAGCATAAAATGTCAAAGAATGCAAGCGGCGTTGCATTTTTTTGCGGATGTGGTATAATACGGCAAAAGAACATTATGGAGGGACAGCTATGGAAACAATGAAGAAAATCCCCGCCCGGGAGGAAATTCCCGAGAAGGATCAGTGGGCGCTGGAGGACCTGTATCCGACGGAAGCGGACTGGAAAAGAGAACTGGAAACGCTGCCGCAGGACAGGACGTATCTGGCTTCTTTCGCGGGCAGGCTTGGAACCAGCGCGAAGGCATTGTATCAATATTTGGACGCGTCGGAGAAACTCAGCGTTAAGGCAGAGCGCCTAGGGAACTACTGTATGCGCAAGGCGGATGAGGACACCAGAAATGCCGCTGCCCAGGCTATGCAGGGCCGGTTTATGAGCGCCATGGTGGAGCTGAGCGCCGCCTGCAGCTTTGACACGCCGGAAATCATGGCGCTTTCCGATGAAACCCTGGACCAGTTCTACGCCGAGTGCCCGGAGCTGGAGCGTTACCGCCGCTATCTGACCGATCTGCGCCGGAGAAAGGCCCATACTCTGTCTGCCGCCGAGGAAAAGCTGCTGGCAGCCGCGGGGGAAATGTCGCAGACCCCGGATGCGGTGTACACCGCTCTGGCGGACGCGGACCTGACCTTCCGGGACGCGGTGGATGCCGAAGGCAATACCCATCCACTGACCCAGGGTACCTTCGTTCAGCTGGAAGAAAGCCCTGACCGGACGCTGCGGAAAAGCGCCTATGAAAATCTTTACGATGGTTTTGCCGCATTTAAGAACACGGCGGCTGCCGTCCTGAATGGGCAGAATAAGCAGCTGAAATTCTACGCCGATGCCAGAAAATACGATTCCGCGCTGGAAGCGTCGCTGGACGGCACCAATGTGCCGGTGTCCGCCTATGATAACCTCATTGAAGCGGTTCATAAAAAGCTTCCCAGTATGCACCGCTATGTCCGGCTTCGCAAAAAGCTGCTGGGTGTGGAGGAGCTGCACTTCTACGACATTTACACCCCGCTGCTGTCTGATGTGGACAAGCACATTCCCTATGAGCAGGCAAAGCAGACAGTGTATGAGGCCCTGGCTCCGCTGGGAGAGGATTATCGCGCCATCCTGAAAGAGGGCTTTGATCACCGTTGGATTGACGTCTACCAGAATCAGGGCAAGCGCAGCGGCGCCTATTCCGCCGGTACGGCCGTGCACCCTTACGTGCTGCTGAACTATACCGGCACGCTGGACAGCCAGTTCACGCTTGCCCATGAGATGGGCCATGCCCTGCATTCCTATCTGTCCAACAAGCACCAGAATCCCATTGACGCGGATTACGTGATCTTTGTGGCGGAAGTCGCCTCTACCTGCAACGAAGCGCTGCTCATGGAGCACCTTCTGAAAAATACAATCGATAAGAAGGAACGGGCCTACCTCATTAACCATTTCCTTGACCAGTTCAAGGGCACCATCTACCGCCAGACCATGTTCGCGGAGTTTGAGCGGAATATCGGTGCCATGACAGCGCAGGGGCAAACGCTGACGGCGGATGCTCTCTGCGCGGAGTATAAGCGCCTGAATGAGCAGTACTATGGGCCCGATATGGTGGTGGATGACCGGATTGCCATGGAATGGGCCAGAATTCCCCATTTCTACTACGACTACTATGTCTTCCAGTACGCCACCGGCTACGCTGCCGCCATTGCCCTGTCCAGAAGAATTCTGGACGAAGGCGAGCCGGCAGTCCGGGATTATCTGACCTTCCTGTCCGGCGGCTGTTCCAGAAGCCCCATCGACCTGCTGAAGGGTGCCGGGGTGGATATGACCGGGCCGGAGCCTGTGATGCAGGCGCTGGATCTGTTCGATCGGCTTTTGGACGAGATGGAAGCGCTGACGGAGGACATGAATGGCTGAGATTTTTCTGCCGACTCTGCACACCTTTGCCATGAACAATATTTTCACCGGTTCCTGTGGCCTGTTCCGCTTTCGGGCGGTGCCCAACGTGGTGATGGCAACGCCCAAGGAGGTGAATTTCGAGCAGAGCAGCATTCACGCGGAATATTGGCACGGGCTGTACTGCTACGAAAAAAGCCAGATGGAGGGGGAGAAGACCTTTCCGATGTCAGAGGAGGGCAGACAGGAAATGCTCCGCTGGCTGGAAAGCAAAATATAGTGATATTCACAATTACTCGCTGGCGCAACGGATAAAATTTGTGCAGAAAAGAAATAATGCTTGCAATTATGGTTCACTTTTGTGTATAATAACCCCTATACAGAGAGTTGGATGTGATTGTGTTGGTATATGGTATCCTCCGGGCTATGGCGGCGCAGCCGGATGCACAGGAAAAAACTGTGGCCTATCTGGCTGGGCAGCTTTCCCAATTGGTCAAGAAAATGGATACGGTTCTGATCTGCTTCCCGGAGCAGGGGAACGGAAGCCTGAGCCAGCTTATGGAGCAGGCGGTGCTTCGCTGTGACGCAATCCCGGTGGTCTGGGGAGCGGATCACCGGTGGAAAAGCCTGATGCGTCTTGCCTTTTCTTCCCGGGCCAGCATGATTGTCAGTACGCCGCTGATCGTACTGGGGCTGGCAAAGCTGCAAAATTTCTATGAAGTCCCTCTGTTTGTGCGCAAGGTCGTTACGGCTGGCTACCCCTGCGAGGAATGGATGATCGACGGTATTCTCAGGGGGTTTGACTGCACGAGCGCAGGCTGCTTTGGAATTGGTACAACCGGCGTGGTAGCAGGTTTCTCCTGTTCGAAGGTTCACGGTATCCACCTGCGGGATTCGGAATACCGGGTGGAAATCGTGGATGGGAAAGGAAATGCGCTGCCGGAGGGTGAGGAGGGGGAAATGGTTCTGTCTCCCGTCGGCGCCCCGGAGCTGCGGTACTTCATGGGGGAAAACGCCCGATTGCATACCGGGCGTTGCATCTGCGGCAGTACCCATCCGCTTTTGACGGACATTCGCCCCGGAAGAACGGAAGCGGATGCCGATTTGCTGACGCTGGGTCAGATGCTGCAAAGCTGGAACACTGTGCTGGACTGCCGTCTGCGCAAGGGTCGGTATGGGCTGGAGATGGAGATTGTGGAGCTTCCGGGCGGACGGCTGCCTAAGCTGCCCACCGCCGCGAAGCGGTGCATCCGAGCCTTTGACCCGGAGACTGACGAGCCGTTCCCCTATGATCCCACGCAAAAAATCCCGGAAATTGGCTGGGAAAGTGATTGACATTTCCGTAGAATGTGATAGAATATCGAGGATATGCAAAGACATTGCGGAAACAAAGCGGATGAGAAGAATCGTTAGCGAGAGGGAACCGGTGTAAGCCCTTGATTGTTCTGCCGCAGGCCACTTCCTGCGTTGCCCGGGACGACCGGGACGGGTGCTCCCGTTACAGAGCGGCTAAGATGTCTTCTTTGAGACGAATTAGGGTGGTACCGCGATTTTATGTCGCCCCTATGATTTGGGGGCGGCATTTTTCTTTGCACGTGACTTAAGTAATCCATGAATTTCATTTTCTTTGGAGGTTGTAACCATGAATCCCAAGCCTTACGGCGTAAACGAACTGCGTGAGATGTTCCTGTCCTTCTTTGAGAGCAAGGGCCATCTGCGCCTGCCCAGCTTCTCCCTGATCCCGCAGAATGACGCGTCTCTGCTTCTGATCAACTCCGGTATGGCGCCCATGAAGCCCTACTTCACCGGTGAGGTGGAGCCGCCCCGTCACCGTGTCTGCACCTGCCAGAAGTGCATCCGCACCGGCGATATTGAGAACATCGGCAAGACTGCCCGTCACGGCACTTATTTTGAAATGCTGGGCAACTTCTCCTTTGGTGATTACTTCAAGCACGAGGCCATCAACTGGAGCTGGGAGTTCCTGACCAAGGTGGTTGGTCTGGATGAGAACCGGCTGTATCCTTCCATCTATGAGGATGATGACGAGGCCTTCGACATCTGGAATAAGGAAGTGGGCGTACCCGCGGACCGGATCTTCCGCTTCGGAAAATCCGATAACTTCTGGGAGCACGGCTCTGGCCCCTGCGGCCCCTGCTCTGAGATTTACTATGACCGGGGTGAAAAGTACGGCTGCGGCAAGCCGGACTGCACCGTAGGCTGCGACTGCGACCGCTACATGGAGGTCTGGAACAACGTCTTCTCCCAGTTCAACAATGACGGTCAGGGCAACTATACGGAGCTGGTCCAGAAGAACATCGATACCGGCATGGGTCTGGAGCGTCTGGCGGTGGTCTGTCAGGATGTGGATTCCCTGTTCGATGTGGATACCGTCATGAACATCACCAACAAGGTCACAGAGCTGACCGGCGCCACCTATGGTCAGAGCGTCAAGATGGACGTGTCCCTGCGGGTCATCACCGATCACATCCGGGCGTCCACCTTCATGATTGCCGACGGCGTTCTGCCCAGCAACGAGGGCAGAGGCTATGTTCTGCGCCGTCTGCTGCGCCGGGCTGCCCGTCACGGCAAGCTGCTGGGCGTGAATACGCCCTTCCTGTACAAGGTCGTGGAGACCGTGATTCAGGAGAACGAGTGCCATTATACCTACCTGCGGGAGCGGGCGGAGTATATTACCCGGATTGTCAAGATCGAGGAGGAGAACTTCTGCCGTACCATCGACGGCGGCATGAATATCTTCGCCGCCAAGCTGGCGGAGCACAAGGCCAAGGGCGAGACTCAGTTCTCCGGCGCGGATGCCTTCCTGCTGGCGGATACCTACGGCTTCCCCATTGATCTGACCATCGAGATGGTTGCCGATGAGGATATGACGCTGGACATGGACGAGTTCAACCGTCTGCGGGAGGAGCAGAAGGTTCGTGCCCGGGAGGCCCGGAAGGCGCTGGGCGACCTGGCCTGGGCCGGTATCGATCTGGGCCTGGACAACACGCCTACCACCTTTGTTGGCTACACGGAAAACAACTGCTCTGCAAGAGTTCTGGCTGTCTGCGTTGGGGAGGAGGTCTCCGGTACCATCGCCGGCGGCGAGGAAGGCATTATTGTGCTGGACAAGACCCCCTTCTATGCGGAGATGGGCGGTCAGGTTGCCGATCAGGGCGTAATTCTGGTGGGCAACAGCCGCTTCCAGGTTACCAACGTCCAGAAGGACAAGGGCGGAAAGTATCTGCACTACGGCAAAATGGTCACCGGTTCCATTAAGGTGGACGACGAGGTGTGCGCCGCTATTGACGTGGAGCGCCGCAAGGCCATTATGCGTGCCCACTCCGCGACCCACCTGCTGCAGAAGGCTTTGCAGACCGTGCTGGGCGATCATGTGCATCAGGCCGGTTCCTATGTGGAGCCTGACCGCCTTCGCTTTGACTTCACCCATTACTCTGCTCTGACGGCGGAGGAGCTGGCAAAGGTCAATTCCCTTGTCCAGAATGCCGTTCTGGAGGGCTATCCGGTGGATATCCGGGAGATGCCCATTGAGGAAGCCAAGGCTACCGGCGCCACCGCTCTGTTCAGCGAAAAGTACGGCGACACGGTTCGTGTGGTCAACATGGGCGGCTACTCCGTCGAGCTGTGCGGCGGCACCCATCTGGACAACACCGCCAAGGTTGGCCCCTTTGAGCTGGAAAGCGAGTGCAGCGTTGCCTCCGGTGTCCGCAGAATTGAGGCGATCACCGGCAAGGCCTGCCTGAAGCGGATGGAAAGAAATCAGCAGCTGCTGTTTGAAGCTGCCGCGAAGCTGAAGACCAAGCCCGCTGAGGTTGGCGCGAAGATTCAGAGCTATGTGGAAGAGGTCAGGGAGCTGAAACGGTCCGTTGAGCAGTATAAGGCCAAGGAAGCCTCCGGCGAAGTGGAACGGTTCCTGTTCGGCTCCCGGAATATGGGCGGCTTTAAGGTGCTGACTGCCATGGTTCCCAACGCTGATGCGGCAAAGCTGCGTCAGATGGGCGATATGCTGCGGGACAAGGACCCCAAGGTGGTTGCGGTACTGGCAACGAACAACGACGGCAAGCCTACCTTCCTGGCTGTGTGCGGCAAGGACGCTGTCGCCAGCGGCCTGAAGGCCGGGGAACTGGTCAAGCAGGTGTGCAGCTGCTGCGGTGGCAGCGGCGGCGGCAAGCCGGACTCCGCCATGGGCGGCGGCAAGGATGTCACCAAGGTCGACAACGCGCTGGCTCTGGTGGATGACTACGTTGCTTCCAAGATTCAGTGATTTCATAGGGCGCAGCCATGTGCTGCGCCCTTTTTCGTAAAGGGAGTGTGGGTATGCGGCGAATTGTATATCTGGCCCTTGGGTTTGCCGCTGCCTGCGGCCTGAACCTGTATGCGGACGGTTGGTTCCCCAAACTGCTGGGCTTCGGAGCAATTCTCTGCCTGAGTATCCTGGCGGAGAAGACGCCCGGTGCACTCACGCGCTGCCTGAGTGCCGCACTTGGAATTGTTGTGGGCCTTGGCTGGTTCAGCATGTATACAGCGCGGCATCTGAACCCGATTACACCACTGGATGGGGAGGTGGTGGACTGCGTAGTGGAAGCAATGGATTATAGCCGGGCAACAGAGTACGGAAGCGCCGTGGATGGCACCGTGAAACTGGCGGACCGTTCTTACCGTGTTACGGCATATCTGAAACAGACAGAGAGGATTACGCCCGGAGATTTGATCGCCGGCAGTTTTCGGCTGCGGATAACGACTGAGGCGGGAGAAGACCCATCTTCCTATTATCAGGGCAAGGGCATTTTCCTTTTGGCTTATCAGAAGGGTGAAATCCAATTGTCCGAAGGGGAGCCGCCTTTCCGGCACCTCCCTGCCATTTTGCGTCATCACATTCAGAACGTTTTAGGGAAATACATACCGTTAGATTGCGTGGCCTTTGCCAAAGCACTGCTGCTGGGTGACACCTCTGAGCTGACGTATCAGACGGATACGGCGTTGAAGGTCAGCGGCATTCGCCATGTGGTTGCTGTGTCCGGGCTTCACATCTCGATCCTGTTCGCAATCCTCAGTGCCATTACGTTCCGGAAGCGGTTCCTGACTGCCGTTGTGGGGATTCCTCTTCTGTGCCTTTTTGCGGCAGTTGCCGGCTTTACGCCCTCTGTGACCCGGGCCTGTATCATGTCCGGACTGATGCTGACGGCCCAGCTGATGAACAGAGAATACGACGGCCCCGCCGCTCTTGCTTTTGCGGTAATCGCCATGCTGGCGGTCAATCCTTACTGCATCAGCTCCGTCAGCTTCCAACTGTCTGTCGCCAGCGTCGCGGGCATTTTCCTGTTCTCACCTGGTATCCGTGAAAAACTGATCTCGAAAATAAAAGACAGAAAAGGGAAACAGTATTCGCTGCTTCGGAAACTGGCTGCCGGAATCGCGGTGACGCTTGGCGCGCAGGTCTTAACAATCCCGCTTTGTGCCTGCTATTTTGGAATGGTCAGCTTGATTGGCGCTGTTACCAACCTGCTGGTGCTGTGGGCAGCCAGTCTGACCTTCTGCCTGCTGGCTACGGTCTGTGTGCTGGCGCCGATCTGGGGGCCTCTTGCGGGGCTTGTTGGCGCAGTTGCGGGAATTTTCATCCGCTATGTTCTGCTGTCAGCGAAAATCATGGCGGCGTTTCCGCTGGCAGCGGTGTACACGGTCAGCCCTTACATTATCATCTGGCTGGTTTTCGTGTACCTGTTGCTCCTGATTTATTTATTGAGCAGAAAAATGGCGGTTTCCTTTGTCTGCTGTGCTGTTTTGTCGCTGTGTCTTGCGCTGATTGCCTCCTGGTGGGAGCCGTCTGCCTCGGATGTACGCTTTTCGATGCTTGACGTGGGGCAGGGGCAATGCCTTTTGCTCCAATCCAAGGGCAGAATCTACATGGTGGACTGCGGCGGCGACAGCGACGCCCGGTCTGCCGATGCAGCGGCGGAAATGCTCCTGAGTCAGGGGTATTCCCATATCGATGGGTTAATTCTGACGCACACCGACCGGGATCACGCCGGAGGCGCTGAGAATTTCCTGTCAAGAATTCGAACCGACCTGCTGATTCTGCCGGAACCGGCAGAATCGATGGCTGTTCCGGAGCAAACGCAGGTTGTCATTGCTTCTCAGGACCTACAGATCACGGATGCGAACACTACGATTTCCGTGTTTGCGCCGGTGTTTCACGGCGAAGATAATGAAATGAGCCTGTGCGTCTTGTTTGATACGGAAAAATGTGATATACTCATCACCGGAGACAGAAACGCTTTCGGAGAGCGGTCCCTTTTGCGCCACGCGGATATCCCGGATGTGGATATTCTGGTGGCCGGGCATCACGGCTCCCGGTATTCTACCTGCGAGGAACTGCTCAGTGTAGCCCGCCCTGAAATTGTCTGTATCAGCGCAGGCGAGGATAACCCCTACGGGCACCCGGCGCCGGAGGTTCTGGAGCGGCTTTCGGATTTCGGCTGCACCGTATACCGTACAGACCGGCAGGGAACCATCACCATCAGGAGGTAAACCATGGCGAAAAAACAGCCCACAGACAGCGGAATCACCGAACTGAAAATGGCGCTGAAGCAGAAAGCTCTGGGACGGCTGTACTTTTTTCACGGGGAGGAGACATTCCTTCTGCATCATTATCTGGAGCAGATGAAAAAGCTGCTGCTGGACCCGCTGACGGAATCCTTCAACTACCACCGCCTGAACAGTGAGACCTTTGAACTCCGGGCCTTTGCGGATGCTGTGGAGAATCTGCCCATGATGGCGGAAGCCACCCTTGTCCAAATTGATGATGTGGACATTTTCAAGCTGAATGAATCGGACCGGGAGAAAATGGCGGAAATCCTGCGGGATATTCCTGATTACTGTACGGTGGTTTTTACCTATATCACCGCCGCCTGGAAGCCGGACAAGCATTACAAAAAGCTGTGGGACGCGGTGGACAGCTGCGCCCTTGTGGTGGAGTTTGCGAAGCAGGATCAAAGAGATCTGATCGCCTGGGTAACACGCCACTTTGCGGCGAACAAAAAGCGCATCTCCACCGACCTGTGCGCCTACCTCATTGATATCACAGGCGGAACCATGACCGCCCTGAGTGGTGAAATCGATAAAATCTGCGCCTATTCCGGGGCGGAGGAAATCAAAAAAAGCGATATTGACGCGGTGACGGAGCCGGTGCTGGACGCGGTCGTTTTCCAGATGACCGATCAGCTCAGCGCCGGGCGCTACGATCAGGCTGTGCAGAAATTGCAGCAGCTTCTCAAAATGCAGCAGGAGCCGCTGGCGATTCTGGGGGCCATTGGCGGTCACTACCGACGCATCAGCGCCGCCCGTACCCTCCTGGACGCGGGGAAGAGCACCTATGACCTGCAAAAGCTCTGCGGCATCCCGGACTATCCTGCCCGAAAGACCATGGAGGCGGCCCGCCGGTGCAGTCCAAAGTTCTGCCGCGCCGCGGCCCAGCTGGTGCTGGAAACGGATTACCGGATGAAAACCTCCTTTGACGAACCGGAGCGCCTGCTGGAACTGCTGATTCTGCGGCTGGCACAGGAGGCAAAGAATGCTTAAAATCAAGGAAGCCATCGTGGTGGAGGGCCGCTACGATAAAAACACCCTGTCCCAGATCGTAGACGCCCCCATTCTGGAAACCTCCGGCTTTGGCATTTTTAAGGATCGGGAGCAAATGTCTTTTCTGCGGCAGGTGGCTGAGCGCAGGGGCCTGATCGTATTTACCGATTCCGACGGCGCGGGCTTTGTGATCCGAAACCATATCAAAAGCGCCATACCGTCAAAGTACCTGAAGCAAGCCTATATCCCGGACGTGTACGGGAGGGAAAAGCGGAAAGCAGCGCCCGGAAAAGAGGGAAAGCTGGGGGTAGAGGGTCTGCCGCCGGAGATTCTGCTGGATGCTTTGCGCAGGGCGGGAGCGACCATAGAAGGGCAGGATTCCCCGGGAAAAAAGGGCATCACCAAGCAGGATCTTATGGCCCGCGGCTTGTCCGGCGGGGCCAATGCGGGGGCAAAACGGCAGCTTTTGCTAAAAAAGCTGGGCCTGCCGGAGCGCATGAGCGCCAACGCCATGCTTCAGGCTTTGAACCTTCTGTGCACCCCGGAGGAGCTGGATTTGATTCTGGAATCCCTGTAATGAGAGTAATGGAGAAAAACCATGGTAGATATACAAGTAACGAATCTGACAAAATTCTTCGTCATCGGCGAAAATCTTCTGGAAAACCTGACCTTTGAGATTCAGGAAGGGGAGTGCGTCGCCATTCTGGGCCGCAACGGCTGCGGCAAGACCACGCTTTTCAACATCCTCACCGGGCAGATGGACTACGATTCCGGCGAGGTCTACGTGAACCCCAACAAAAAGCTGGGCCTGATCTCTCAGATACCCCGGTTCCCGGAGGGCTATACCGTAGAGGATGTTCTGCGCTCTGCCTATGCAGATATTCTGCGAGTACGTCAGAAGATGGAGCTGCTGGAATGTGAAATGGCAAACGGCGCCACAGACGCCCAGCTCCGGGAGTACGATGCCCTGACCAACCGGTTCCAGACCGGCGGCGGATACGACATGGACGTAGAGGTGGACAAAATCTGCAACGGCCTTGGCATTACGCCTGAACAGCGGTGCCAGGAATTTGACAGCCTGTCCGGCGGCGAGAAAACCCGGGTGAATCTTGCCCGGCTTCTGCTGGAAAAAACGGACATTCTGCTGCTGGACGAGCCGACCAATCATCTCGACTTAAACAGCGTGGAGTGGCTGGAGCAGTATATCAACGCCTTCAAGGGTACGGTGCTGACCATTTCTCACGACCGGTACTTCATCGACCAGATTGCCGACCGAGTCATTGAGATTACGGAAGGTCACGCGGAGTTCTACTCCGGCAACTATTCTTTCTACATGGACGAAAAGCAGGCCCGGTTCGACCTGCAATTAAAGCAGTACGAACAGGAGCAGGCAAAGCTCAAGCAGTTGGGCTATACGGTGGAGCGGATGAAGGGCTGGGGCATCAACAACCGCACCCTGTACCGCCGGGCCATGTCCATCCAGCACCGTATGGAGCGCATTCGCAAGACGGAAAAGCCAAAAAAAGAGCGCACCATGAAAGCCTCCTTCGGGGAAAAGGAGTTCTCCGGGGACATTGTGTTCAAAATGAAAAACGTCTCCAAATCCTTTGGGGATCGGACATTATTTTCAGACGTGAACCTGACCGTGGAGGGCGGAGAACGGATTGCGCTTCTGGGGGACAATGGCACAGGCAAGACGACGTTTATCAAGTGCCTTTTGGGAGACGAGGACTGCGCCGGAAAGATTCAGTTCGGCCCCACAGTGAAAGTCGGGTATCTGCCCCAGATTATCCACTTTGACCACCCGGAGCGCAGTTTGTATGACACCATGCTCTACGAGAAGAACTGCACCCCCCAGACTGCCCGGGACCGTCTCGGGGCGTTCCTGTTCCAGGGCGAAGATGTGTTCAAACAGGTGGGCAACCTCTCCGGCGGCGAGCAGTCCCGACTGCGGCTGTGCATGCTGATGGACGAGAAGATTAACCTGTTGATTCTGGACGAGCCAACAAACCATCTGGACATTGCCTCCCGGGAATGGGTGGAAGCCGCTATCGAGGAATTCGAGGGTGTGCTGCTGTTTGTCTCCCATGACCGCTATTTCATTGAGAAATTTGCCGAGCGCATCTGGCTCTTGGAGGACGGCACCATCCGGGACTTCCCCTGCGGGTATCAGAAATATCGCTCCATTCTGGAGCACGAAGCGGCAGCGAAGCCCGTCATCACCGCCGCTCCCAAGCCCAAAAAGGAAAAGCCCAAGGGCGGCACCAAGGATACGGATAAGCTGATTCGCCGTCTGGAGCGGGAGATCGAAAAACAGGAAGCGCTGATTGCGGAATTGGAAGGGAAAATCGAAGCCGCTGCCGCCGACTATCAGGAACTGACCCGGCTGCTTGGAGAAAAGGAAGACGCGGAAGCGGTGCTGATGGATCTGATGGAGCAGTGGGACGCGGCGCAGGAGTAAAGAGTATGAAGCATCAGGGTACGAAAACGATCGAAACACCAAGGCTGATTTTGCGGCGGTTTACGCTGGAGGACGCGCCTGCCATGTACCGCAACTGGGCCTCTGACCCGGAAGTGACGAAATTCCTCACCTGGCCTGCCCACAGCAGTGTGGAAATCAGCCGGCAGGTTTTGCTTGACTGGACAGGGCAGTATGAAGATGACACCTTTTATCAGTGGGCCATCGTTCCGAAAAATACAGGCGAACCAGTTGGCTCCATTGGCGCTGTTTGCCTGAACGAACAGGCACAGCTTGTGCATATCGGCTACTGCATCGGCGCAAACTGGTGGCATCAGGGCATCACCTCCGAGGCTATGAAAGCAGTAATGGACTACTTCTTCGATGAAGTCGGTGTGAACCGGGTGGAATCGAGACACGATCCCCGCAATCCCAACTCCGGCGCGGTCATGCGCAAGTGCGGCATGAAATTTGAAGGAACCCTGCGTCAGTCTGATTGGAACAATCAGGGAATCTGTGACGCCAGTTGGTATGGTTTTCTGGCATCAGAACGATCATGCACGAAAAAGGGTAGTTGACACGCGTCATAGGAATGCATATAATAGATGACATATGACAAAAAGGAGAGAACAAACATGAGTTCTTGTAATGGAAATTGCTCTTCCTGCAGTTCCGATTGTGCGGATCGTCAGGCCGAAAGCCTCCTGGCAGAGCTGAATCCCAAATCCAGCGTAAAAAAGGTCATCGCCGTGATTTCCGGCAAGGGCGGTGTGGGCAAGTCCACCGTCACCGCCATGCTGGCTGTTGCCATGGCCCGGCAGGGGAAGAAGGTGGCTGTGCTGGATGCCGACATCACCGGCCCCTCCGCGCCCACTGCCTTTGGCGTTTTCGAGTGCCAGGGCGCCAATGAGGATGGCCTGTTCCCGGCGCTGACCCGGGGCGGCATTCAGGTCATGTCCATCAACCTGCTGTTGGACAACCCCGCCGATCCTGTGGTGTGGCGCGGGCCCGTCATTGCCGGGGCTGTCAAGCAGTTCTGGACGGACGTGATTTGGGAGGACGTGGACTATATGTTCGTGGACATGCCTCCCGGAACCGGTGATGTGCCCCTGACCGTGTTCCAGAGCCTGCCCATCGACGGCGTGGTCATTGTCACCACCCCGCAGGATCTGGTGTCCATGATCGTTGCCAAGGCGGTCAAGATGGCGAATATGATGCACATTCCCGTTCTGGGCCTTGTTGAGAATTATTCCTATCTGGAGTGCCCGGACTGCGGCAGAAAGATTGAGGTCTTCGGCAAGTCTCATATTAACGAGATTGCCGACAAGTTTGAGCTGCCTGTATTGGCAAAGCTGCCCATCGACCCGTCTGTGGCGGAAGCCTATGACAACGGCCTGATGGAGACCGTCAATACGGATGCGGTCAGCGGTGTGATTGACGCGGTTCTGAAAGCCTAATGAAACGGAAAACCCGGCAAAAGCCGGGTTTTCTTTGTGATAATGCGAAATAACAGTAGCGTTCCCAGGGATAATGTGCTACAATACCCCGAGAGCATTGAACAATCGAAAGGGAGAACAACATTGGAAACGAATGAGAATGCAGGCTTTCAGACAAAGGATTATTGGTATGACCTGCCGGAGGAGCTGATTGCCCAGACCCCGCTGCAAAAGCGGGATACCTCACGGCTGATGGTGCTGAACCGGGAGACAGGGGAGATCAGCCATAAGCACTTTTACGACATTGTTGACTATCTGAACCCCGGCGACTGTCTTGTGATGAACGATTCCCGGGTACTGCCTGCACGACTTTTGGGTCACCGGCCCACCGGCGGCGCGGTGGAGGTGCTGCTGCTGCGGGATTTGGGGAATAACTGCTGGGAGTGCCTGTGCAAGCCGGGCCGGAAAATGCTCCCCGGCAGCGAGGTCAGCTTTGGCGACGGTGAATTAAAAGCGGTCGTCCGGGAAGTCCGGGAGGACGGCAACCGGGTGGTGGAATTTTTCTATGAGGGAATTTTTCTGGAAGTTCTGGAACGCCTTGGCAAGATGCCCCTGCCGCCCTATATCAAGGCGGAGCTTGCTGATCAGGAGCGCTACCAAACGGTGTATTCCCGGGAAGTCGGTTCCGCCGCTGCCCCCACCGCCGGGCTACACTTTACCAATGAACTGCTGGACAAGGTCCGGGCCAAGGGTGTTAAGACGGCCTTCGTCACATTGCACGTCGGCCTTGGCACCTTCCGTCCTGTGAAGGCGGACAATATTCTGGAACACCATATGCACTCCGAGCTGTGCATGATGAACGAGGAAACGGCCAAAATTCTGAATGAAACCAGAAAAAACGGCGGGCAGGTGATCTGCGTGGGTACGACCTCCTGCCGGACGCTGGAATCTCTGGTGGGGGAGGACGGAACCTTCTGCGCCGGTTCCAGATGGACGGATATTTTCATCTATCCCGGCTATACCTTCAAGGCCATGGACGGTCTGATCACCAATTTCCATCTGCCGGAGAGTACGCTGGTTATGCTGGTGTCTGCCTTTGCCGGGCGGGAGAGAGTGCTGAACGCCTACGCCGAGGCCGTGAAGGAGCGCTATCGCTTCTTCAGCTTTGGGGATGCGATGTTTATTGGTTAAAACAGCAAGAACATGATAAAGCGTTCAGAATGAGCACGGCTTTCGCGGGATAGAAGTCAGGTATAGGGAAAGGAAAGACGCCAAGTTTTTTGAAAACTTGGCGTCTTTCAGTGGCGGAGAGAGTGGGATTCGAACAGAACGTTATATGTGGAAAAAGTTATTGAATATCAGTCACTTTTTCGTTTTCGTTAGCATTTTTGTTAGCATTATCGTTTTTGTTGTCAAAAAATGCTGTGAAGGTTTTTGCGTGGGCGGCTACATCCTGCTGGGCGATGTGGGTGTAGATTTTACGCATGGTCTGATCGTTGGCCCAGCCGCCTATCTCCATGGCTACTTTTTCCGGCACGTTCAGGTGGTAGGCAAGACTGGCGAAGCTGTGGCGCAGGCCGTGGATTCCTACCTTTGGAAGATTGTTTGCTTCGCAGATGCGGTTGATCTGCTGGAACATTCCGGCAGGGGACATGGTTACAACATAGTCTGACTTGCGCTGTGCGGCTTCCAGAGCGGCTCTGAGGGGTGGAATGATTGGGATAAGCCGGGTTGAGGTTCTGTTCTTATTTTCCTTCTTGCGGACAAGGACGCCGCCCTCACCGTACACGGCAGCGCCTGACACGGTGATGATTCCGTTTTCCAGGTCTACATTCTCCCAGCGCAAGTCCAGCAGTTCAGACCGGCGCAGGCTGGACAGGGCCAGCAGGGCTGGAATCTCAACCGGCATTCCGTGGATGGCTTCCACAAAGGCGGGAATCTGATCTGGGGTTAGGAATGGATGCTCATTTGGTTTGACCTGCGGAAGGCGGACGGTGATCTTCTCTCCGGTGGCCTCCACGATCACGGAAGACAGAAACCTCCATGCGTTTTGCAGGGTCTTCGCGCTGCACAGCTTGGCTTCCGCGTTCACGGCCCGCTGCCACTGCTCCTGAGTGACGGCTCCAATATCCCGCTGCATCATGGTCTGGAATCTTCC
>OBLI01001344.1_pt1 | contig 24308 bp, 18 predicted proteins | sample 1519701 | NCBI WGS metagenome assembly OBLI01 (sample SAMEA3663005, study PRJEB22513) | pig gut metagenome | biome: pig gut; feature: pig-associated habitat; material: faeces | place: France | collected 2012
ACGAAAAGGTTGGATTTCATCCGACCTTTTCTCGCCATGGCATCGCTCAAATCCTCTCGGCTTTGGCGTTGCTCATTTGGCTTAACGAAAAGGTTGGTTTTCATCCGACCTTTTCTCGCCATGGCATCGCTCAAAGCCTGTCAGCTTTGGCGCTGCTCAATTGGCTTAACGAAAAGGTTGGATACCGTGCAACCCCTCTTTACGTAATTTCGATGTTTCTGTCAGTTTCGGCCTTGGTAGCTTCATACCCCTGGCTGGTCACATCGGCATTGACAATGTCTTCGCCGCGTTTGTTTTTTAGCGCCGCTTTCGAGTTTTCCGACAGGCCATTGCTGACTACGGCGCACCTATCGCATGTGGAGCATTTGTCAAGTTCGTCCTTGGTGACCTTGCCATCTCTCAGGTCACGGCAAATCTTGTTCTCGTACATGGAATACTTGAGCCCCAGCATCGACTTCAATTTGTGGCTGACGACCCATGGCAGCACACGGTAAATATATTTGTGCATGGCAGGCGAAACCGAGCCTATCATCCAGCAGTTGCGGTCGCAGCAGCGCACCTTTTTGCGCACCTTCTCTGCTTCAGGCGAGTGCCATAGTTCGTCCCACGTCTGACTGTTCAGGTTGCCCATCACTTCCTTGTCTTTTGTGCCGTTGCAGGGCATAACGTCGCCATAGGGGTCGATGAAGAAGGTGTCGAAACTCATGTCGCACGGCAGCAGACGCTTTTGCCCGTAGATGTAGTTGATGAGGCCGTGGTTGAAGTAGGCGCGAAACCATTTCTTGGGTGAGTTCGACTTCAGCAGTTCGTTCACCAGTTTCTCGAAGTTTTGCGCTACCATCGGGCGGTCGTGTATGATGTTCTTCGCCTCCACGAAGTAGAACGAGTTGTGCAGCGAAGCCGTAGCAAACTCCATCCCCATTTCGTTTGAAATCTCGTAGAGCGGTACCAAGTCGGGAGCGTTCTTGTCCTGTACGGTCATACCAAAGCCTACGTCTTTCATGCCCATCTCCCTCAGTTTTTTGAGTGTAGTATAGCCTCGGTGGTAGCCGTCGTTCAGTCCGCGTATGGCATTGTTTGTCTCCTCCAACCCTTCAATGGAGATGCGTATGCCTATCTGCGGAAATTCCTTGCAGAGGTCGATGATACGGTCGGTAAAGAAGCCGTTGGTCGAGATGACAATACGGTCGCTCTTTTTATACAGTTCCCTGACAATTTCCTTGAGGTCAGTGCGTATAAACGGCTCACCACCAGTAATGTTGGTAAAATACATTTTAGGTAGTTTTCGTATAGTCTCCAACGATATCTCCTCCTCCTGACGCGATGGAGCCTTGTATCGGTTGCACATGGAGCAACGTGCATTACAGCGGTACGTTACGATAACCGTACCATTCAGTCCCTTATCTGACATATATGTAGGTTCTATTGATTGTTTGCGAAAGGATTATTTAATCCGTGCGATTTCTCGCCCCAGTTACAGAACGGAAAACCCTCTTCGTTGGGGAGGACAAAGGAAAGGGAAAAATTTGAGGCCGTGAAATAAAATTGTCGTTTTTCTTCAAGCCGTGTGGCCATTTTCGCTATTTTCGCCAGTTATGTGAGGGTACATCCCATGTTGGTTAGTGAACTTGTAACCACAAGGCTGCGTGCCGTTCTATCATTTTATATCCCCAAGCGAACGCCAATGCCGACGCTATCACGATAACGCACGTAACGGCATAGAGCCAGTCGACATCGGTCACTATACGTTCAAGATGTGCTTTCTCTACCAGTCGGAACATCACCATGTGGCACAGGTAGACCTCCATGGAGAGGCCGCTGATGAACTGGACAAGGCGGTTGTTCAGAATCCAGTCTTTTGCCGAGAGAGCATATACCAGCCACGAGCCAAACAGCACAATCTCAGCCACAAGCTGCGGGAATAAGCCTTGCCGTGCTTCGGGAAAAGCAAAGAACAGGGTGGTGTAGACTATGCAGGACAATAGCAAGAGGTAGTGCCTGATGCCCTTCATTTTCAGCGTGTCGCGATGCAGATAAATCATCCCCCCTGTGGCGAAAAGAGGCATTGTGTAGATAATATTCGTCCGGCCGATTTGGGGCACAAGCGTGTCTGCCTGAAATGAATGTATTGTGCAAAGTCCAGCAAAAACCAATGAAATGCCCCACGACAGCCAGCCCCTTCGCTTGTTGTCAAGCATAAAAACGAAGAAAGGGAAAAGTAGGTAGAAAACGAACACGAGCCCAAGAAACCAGCCCACGCCAATCATGGGTATGTGGGCATTCGGTATGAAGTTGAAGCAGAGCGTAAGGTTGGCAAATAGGTTGTAAAGCTGGGCGACACTGGGCGACAGAACAAGGTCAAGCACGCAGAGGCAGGCGAAGAACGGCAGAATCCTGCGGTATCTTTTACAGTAGAAGGCATTGGGTGTAATCGCTCCTGTTTTCACCTTGTCGTAGTAACCGCAGCATAGCGAGAAACCGCTCACCAGCATAAACATGAGCGTGAAGTCGGTGAACCATGGTATCACACAGCTTGTAAGATAGTTGCAACTGGGCTTGATGGCTGAATTAGCCAGCACGTGCATCAGTACGATTCCGATAGCAGCGTATGCCCGCAGGCCATCAAGGGCCGCGTACCTCTCAGAGGCTTTCTTGGGGGTAATTATCATCAGGCTTGACGAAAAGTTTTTTTATTTGAACTTGGTATGCTTTTGGAAAGCATGCTAAGGGCGATAAATCGTATTATACCCCCTTATAGCATGCCATGAGTTTCTCATAATAGGCTTCGCTTGAAAACCTCTCTGCTGCCTGCTGAGCTATGGCATCATAGTGAAATGGATGATTGAACATGCACATGATTTTCTGCTTGAGGTCGTCCACGTTACCCGAGGTGAAAGTCATACCATTCACGCCTTCTTCAAGGAGTTCGGGAATACCTCCTATGCTGGCTCCAAGTACGGGCGTACCGATACTTAGACTCTCAATGACCGTGAGCGGATTGTTCTCGCTACATTCGGCTGGAAGTACCATAAACCGAGCCTTGCGTAAAATGGGCATGAACTCGTGCCATGCCTGTTGCCCCTTGAATACGATTTGTGTCTTGTCCTTATAGCGTTGTTGCAGTTCAGGCAAGAGTTCACCGCCGCCCACGATGATGAGTTTCATAGGCAAACAGCTGGCAGCCTCGCAGAGTGTTCGTACCCCCTTTATTGCATCGACTCGCCCGAGATAGACGTAGTAATCCTCCTTGGCGAGAGGAAGCTGGCTGGCCTGTGCCACCTTCTTGTCATCCATGAAGTTGCAGAGCACCCGAAACTTCCTGGCATCATAACCGCCCGCTACACAGGTGTTCATCATGAACTGCGATGGGGGCATAAAGAGGTCTACATATTTCTGCAACACCACGTTGTTCCATTTTTTAGCCTCTAAGAACCCGATACATGCGCCAGCCAGGCCGCCTGGCATGCACCGGTGCTTGATGACCGCAGTTTTGTGGGTGAAGCACTCCGTGCACCATCGGCCTTGGCGGGAGCAGGTGTAGCAGGGACAAACCAGTTTGGTGTCATGCAGGGTCCAGACAACCCGCACATCCCTCTCATGCGCTATCTTCGCAATGATGGGGCTCAACTGCGTGTGAATGTTGTTGAGATGCACCACATCGGGCTTAAAGTCGTTCAGCAGACGAGTAAACCCCTTAACTACCTGCCGTGTGCCAAACGGACGGGTGAGGGCATCCAGTGTCGTCATACGGGTGGGCCAATAGTCAGCCCATTCCGACGGCTCATTCTCAGGATACTGCATGGCGAACATTGCCACCTCATGCCCCTTCTCCTTCAGCATCTTCTCCAAGTTCATGGTATAGATGCAGTCGCCGCCCCGGCGGTAGTAGAACTTATTGGCTAACAGTATTCTCATTAATCACTTTAGAATTTCTGTTCAAAACTCATTTGCCGTATTTTGTCCAACCATTCATAAATCTGTCTTGGCGGACAATCGCCATTGGCTGCATACTTTTTTTCCAGACTCAGAGCAAGGAGCGAATATTCCCTCTCCAAAGAAGTGGCAAAGATGCCCTTGTCGTCTGTATTGATAGAGACAGAGAGGCTATGAGCGGGCAAATCAACAGGTAGTTGATAATTGTACATCCTGACAATTGGATGCGTGCTATAACTCTTGAAATGGCCTATCTTCAGATTCGAAGTAGGATTACATTCCACACAGACATTCATCTTCTCCCCATCTGACAACATTTTCTCCTGTATTGCCACCACCAAGTCCACGATATGTTCTGTGAGATGCACTTGTACGGTTTCAGCCCCCATGCTCCTCACTTTTTCATCGAAATGAAAGTCAGCATACAATCTGCAAGCAACAGCATCCGCTCTTGCCATTTTGGCCCTTGCATCGTCATTCAGATTATACTGGCTCCACTTTGTACTTATCTGATACTTTCCCGATTGGTTGGGCAGATAATAATACATAGGATTGTCTCCCCTCAACACCCAAGACTGATAATAGTTCCAAATCGTTGCCTGATAGGAAAGATGCCCATACACCTGTTGGAAATACGTTGCAAACAGCACCTCCAATTCCTTACTGGCAGCAACAAACTCCTTCAAGTCTTTACCCTTGTAATAAAGCCATGCCACATTGTCGAGCAGTACCTGCGCTGGCATCAGCACATACCCATGACATTCCGCATAATATGCCCTTGCATCTATTCCGAGCACCATGGCATGTCCCAACCTGTCGCCATTTCGGAAGCCCATAAAATGAAAAACCTCGTCAACAGCTCTCAGCCCGTCAATAATATCCAGGAAATCCTCCCCCACATGGTATGTCATTCCCAAGTCCTTCATACATCTCCCGCTATTCTTCATGGCATGGCTTTCTCGCAGATAGCGGAACGCTTGCGCAAACACTTCCGGACGTGCAAACACCTCGCTGTTCGCTGCATCTATGCCCAAAACACGCTCTTTGCTCTGCAAGAGCGAATGACGCAATGCATCAATGGCTATGGCTTGCTTCTTGATGGCATAACGCAAATCCGCATGGCGGCATTTCCCGTTTTTTGCATCAGCAGGTTTGCCGTTATCTTTCCTTTTGATGAAATGCAATACAAAACCATATTGGTCGCTGATGCCTGTTCTAGTCGATATAAACATAAAGTGACTGTTTTTTATGTCCCTCTCCGCCTTGTCGACATGCTTGTTGAGTTCCTTAACTTTCTTTTTCGGAGTGATGCGCGCCTCCAGCCATCGGTTATCACTCGAATGCAGAAAACTCATCGCCGCCATCTGTGACAACAGCGAGGCATAGACCGACCTATCCCCTATAAACAAACTCTTCCTCTCCTCGTATTTGGCAAAATTATCGAAGCCCACGATGCGGTTCATCTGCACAATCTCTGTGCGGAAGTTGGATTTCAGTACCAGATACGCATAGAACCATCCCACTATTTCCTTGTTGATGTTGGTTCGCCCGTAGATATCTCTGAACATTTGGTACATCAGCCATCGCTCACCGCACAGCACCGTCAGCACATAGTCTTTATCTGCCTTGTTCATGGCCTTGACAAGCTGGTCGGATATGGCATAGTCAGGAATCCTTGGAGATAGGTCATCACCTGTATATCTCTTCCCGTACATTCGTCTCATTCCCTGCTTCTCCATATCCAGCACCTTCATGTGAGGCAATGCCTTCTGGGCAGAGTCTGCCTCTATTATAGCCCTCGCTTTCGTCATCAGCCGAGAAGTCACACCACCTGCATTTTTGCCCTTCACGACATAATCAAACAACACCATCCTAATGGCTGCCGCCTTCATCACACTGAGATATAAATCTTCTTCTCCATATCCGTCAGTCAGGACCAAAGCCACGTTCTGCTTATGAGTTAGTCTGCCAAACTGCCTTCCCCATCCGCAAGTCTTGTTCATCAAACTAAGCCAGTTCAGTTCAAAGTTCATCGAAGAACCATTGAGATGAAAATGCAAATCAGCCATCGGCTTAGTGAATATCTCGTTGAGCATACGGTTGTCATGCCCTATTACAGGCTGCCAGCAGAAATCCTGCCGCACATAGTTTCTGAAAAGATCGTGTGAGGCAAGAAAAGAAGTGGTCAACAAATCCTCGCTGAGCAGCGAACTCAGGTCGTGCCACCTCAGCAGATGCTCGTAATGGCACACCGGCATTCCGTCCCTCTCCACCAGTACCTTAGATGAAAAATGCAGCAAGACATTGAACACCGAGTCTCTGCCTGCATATTTCAGTAGACAATCTTTCTCAGCCTTCATCCATTGTTCCCTCAGATGCCGCAATACCATCGAAGCATTATCGAGCGACATGTTGGCATCATCCAGGTAAGACATTTGTCTGACAAAAGCCTTGTCGTCCACCCATGCATCAGCAAACCGCTTAGGACTCGCTTTGAGGTTCTTCAGAATGCTCTGCGGTTTCTGGCAGTGAAACAGTATTCTCAGTGTCCGTCTTAGATTTTCCATTTGTCACGATAAGCAATTGGTTCAGTTCATTTCCGGCCTTGCGTATTTCCTCTCTCGTCATGTAGTCGCCATACTTGTCGAATACAGACTGCACAAGGACATCCTTCCCCTCCAGCACTTTTTTCTCTCTTGTAGTCAGGTAGTTTAGTACTGTCTTCTTCCTGTTGCGTTCTATGCTGCGGCCTGCCACCAGATTATCCACATTTATCCACGCATCGGCCCACGAGGCCAGTTCTTGCAACAGACTTATGTCCATCGACCCCACTTCCGTTTCTTTGCCTGTGGTGTTGAAGACGGCCTCAAATCTTTCGGCAATGTCCTTGGCTCTCAACAGTTCTTCTATTTTCTTGGCAAATTCAAAGCTGATTGTCAGATGTGATTGAGCTATATCCCTGTCATAAGTTTCTATGGCATACTCCCCGAGTTTCTTGAAAAACATTGCTAAAAACAACCTGTTTTCAGCCCCCTCCACCTTGTTGACCGATTTCAGTTTCAGATAGAGGTCAAAGAGAATCTCCGTATTTCGTATGCTGGCACACGATTGCCAGGCGTGGGGGGTCCTGGTGTCGGGCCTATAGTCTTTCGCCATCTTCCTGAACACCGCATACAGCGATATTCTTCTTTCGCTGTCCTCCTTGCATAGTTCGAGCAGACGCCTGCCCGTTTGTCTGAATCTCTTATAACAGGCATTGATGCACGTGATGTTGTAGAAGAAAGCCCCAAGGTCGAAATACAGGCTCTTGATACCCGTAAACTCGCCATTGTAATAAGCACTGTCGCTTTGGCGGAAAGTCGGGTCGTAATAATCTTCCGTCCTTTTGCGGTTGTGTCTCAGATTGATGTCCCTGATGCAGCACAGCATGAAGAATTCCACTATTCTGACACACTGTTTCAACTCTTTCAGCCTTGTTTCGTCAGCCTTCTCCTCGTTCGTTAGTTGGTTGTAGGCCTCCCATTTCGCTATCGCTTCATTCATTAACCTCTCCAGTTCCTCATAATTGATTTTCCTGTCCGATCTTGACACCATGAAAAATGTCTGTGAATAGACCGTTTCCTTGGGCAACACAGGCGCAAGTCTGAAGTTATAGAATCGCCCACCTACCAGTCTATGATAAGGCTCCACCTTCTCGTCAGAGAATGGGTCGTAAAGCAAAATCTGCTTTCTTGTTTCGACAGGAGCGGCAGCATACTCATCATAGTCTTCAGCATCCATCTTGTCTGTTATCCAATCGTAAGATTCATACAAGGCAATAGAATAAATACTCTCGATAATGAAGAAAAAACAGCGGTCTGCATGTGTTTCATAGGCTATCTGGAGGTTGTAGATAAGTGACATCACGTCACCGACTGACAGATTGTACTCTCTATTACGCACATCATAAATCTGTTTCAACTCCTCTGCTATCTCGTTATTATCTAGATTGCCTGTTTGCATCCGTATTTTGAACCATTGTCCATATTTCTCCTTCAGCACGTCCAATGTCACCCTATTCAGTTGTTCGTTCTTCCATCCCTCTAAAATTCTTTTCGTCAGTTTCCTGTCCTCATTGGCCAGGTTGTCCTGCATCCATGTCTGGAACAGGTAGTTTCTGAATATGCGCTTGTTCTCCATTCCGTCCCCGTCATGGTATTTATCCATCGACCATATCATAGCAGCCAGCTGGCACATCTTGCGCAGATTCCTCGGTACGATGCAACTCGCCTCATGCTTGGAGTTATAGAAAAGATAACGAGTGCGCGAGAAAATAAGTTCAGGTATCGCCTGCTTGACGCAGGTTCCGCCAACATTGTCGTTTTCTATATCCAATCCACTCTCCATGTAGAAATCAGTCGCTGGCATGTACACCCGCTGGTCTTCAGGCGCGAATTTAACGAGATACTGCCCAGTCATCTCCTCCACGGTGCCATAGTCGATCCTATGATTGTCTATCAGGTACCTGTATTTTTCCGCATAATGCAGATTTTTGATGGTAGCTAACTGGTCGAGCTTTGCGGCTAAAAGAATAACGATATTTGGTGACACCAAATACTTCCTGATTTGTTCTGTCATCGTGTCCGCCTCGTCAATGTTCAGGTCAATGTCATCAATACTTAACAGCAGGATGCCATCTTCCTTCTTCACAAACTTCATGTAGAGTTCTACCAACCTGTTGATGTCATCCCTCAAATCCACAGCCATCGACAAATCTGCCAGACTCTCAATGTCATCATCTGTTCCTTCCTCCTCCGTATTGTCTTTCAACAGACACCTCATGCTTTTCTGCGCCCGTGTGAAAGCCGTTACCAAGTCACGGTGTACGTCAAAGTTGCATTGCTCATGACTGTTCGCGTCCTCCATCTGGCGGAACGACTTGAACAACTTCGCAATGACCGTTGCAACGATGTTATGCTTTTCATCGAAATAGGAAGGATCAATTATATCTATCGTCTCAAACTTTGTTTTGCCCAACTGCGGATAGGCGGTGAAGTCTTTCAGTCTGTTGCCTGTCAGCAGCCTCGAAACTGATGACATGCAGGAAGTCTTGCCCGATCCTCTTTCGCCCACAAACGTGAACACATTGTTGGCTGCATCTACATTCCTTTCCGTCACATTCCTCCGATACTTCACATACCTGTTCAGCATCGTGAGAATCAGCCTGTACTGGTTGCCAAATATGGCAGAGTCCATAAACTCCTCATTGGCAATATCCTCCACGATGGGCTGGTTCACCATTCCCATGCGGATGTGTATCACCCTCCCGTTGGTCATTCCGTCATTGGTTGTCATAATTTATAGTATTTTAATTGTGTTCATTTTTAAAACTCTTGCCAGCCTCAAAACTCCGCAAGACTCTTTCAAAAGTTTGTATTCATATCCTTATCAGTCATCAATCAAGTGATCAACAATCAGTAATCAATAATCAAAATTGCGGAACATACATGCAAGAAAAAGTTGCTCAAAAATCTCACAATGCCCGCTGTGTCATAATATACTATCAAATGCCCTAAGATGAGCAGCAACGCTTTTCTCTATGGAGTATTTCTTAGAAACCTCTTTCAGATATGCAGAGTACTCGCTATTGTCTGCCTTCAAGCATCCTCTTACACATTCCAACAATGATTCTGCATCGCCAGGCTTAGCCATGAACTGAGGATATTTGTCGCCTATGAACTCCATAGCGGCACCACTACCCCATGTGGAAACAATAGGTGTTCCAAAAGAAGCAGCCTCATTCACAACCAATCCCCAGCACTCCTGTTTGGTGGGTAGAAGCAAGAGTGAACACTTCCGATATTCGTATTCCAATTCGGCTTTCTGCATGAAAGGTATTACCTCGATGTTATCAGGCATATCTCTCATTTCTTGTAGGAAAAGCTCCGTTCTCTTTCCCATCCCCACAAACTTATATCTGATGGATTTATCCATGCTTGCCGCGCGGAAAGCCACATCCATACCCTTGTAGTCGAAGTATTGGCCTACAACCAGAACGTAATCCTCCCTCTTTGCTATAGACTTAGCATTGACAACAATCTCCTCATCTGTCAATGAACTGAAGAAATAGGGCACAACTGGGTGTTTGTCACCAATGACAGCCTTTAATGACTCCCCGGCTTTTATTCCGGCCGTCAGATAGCCGTCTGCCCCCTTCAGCATCATCTTCTTGACAAAAGCCTTCATCCCATGGCCAATGAATGGTTCACCATCCAGGTTAATGATATAATGAATGTTATTCAGTCGCATATAAGCCATGGCCAGCATCTGCACACGACTGTTATAGCAACCAACCACCACCACGTTCCAATTCTTCTTTACGATTCCGGTTATTCGCCACGAAAATCCGAACTCGTCACCCACATCCTTTCCATCTAAATACTCCACTCGAAAATGCTTAGCCTCACCACTCGCCCACTTATTGTCACGATTAGCCGACTTCCGCCTTTCGTACAGTATAGTCAAATCACAATGTCTTGCCAATTCGTTGAAGAACCGAACCCGATAGGGCACTTCGATGTTTGTGAGATACAATACTTTTTTCATTTTCGGGTAAATATGCACTTGAAAATATTATCTAGTTTTTGCCAATTCTGATTTTCTACCATTAATATCTTATGTTCAAGAGAAACAGTATTTTCTGTTAATGCTGCTAATTGTGAAAGAAGCTGTTTCGACGAGGTATTAAAGTCGAGTAATACATCTTGCAGACCATTATCAGTAAAGATTCCTCGTATTTTCCTGTGTTTCTCTATGTCGCTAACACATATAGTCGGAGCCCCATATTTATATCCAAGAAGGAGTACATGAAGACGGTTCGAAAGAATATATTTCGCCTTGCCATAATACTCGGCAGCGTTATCCAAAGTGATAAGTTCTTTACACAACGTCAGATTAGAAACATCTGAAAGTTGGTCATATATCTCTTTCATGAAATCATAGTCTTCATCACACTGATGGCTGAAGATGATATTACCTTCTATTTGGGGAGCTATGCCATAAACGATTTGCTTGATTGTTTCTACGAGTTTGTTCTTATATTTCTCACTATTCCCTTTTGTCTCACAAAAATATCTAAAACTCATATACACATCCTTCCTGTCAATTCCTGTATCTTTAAAATGAGATTGATAACCCCAAGACAAATCTGGAGCTAGTTGACACTTTGAGACGCCAGCCTTTCTACAATTGTGTAATGAGATACTGTCTCTGACATAATAATAGTTGATAAGCCAAGACAAGATGGTCTCAGATATGTATTCCAACTTACCCCCTCCAAATCTCATACTCATTCCTATTCTTATTATCTTAACTCCTAATAAGCGCATCAATAACAAAAAACAGCATGACGCAATGTTTTTGATTATCGATTTAAGTCCACAAACGCTATGCTCTCCTACACCAGTTACAAAATAAAATCTTTGCCTCTTCATTAAGCCTATTAATGAAGAACAAAGCATATAAGGTATAAAACTTAAAGTCGTATGGTGACTAAGTTTTTCATTTTCCCTTACTCCAATTCTAGACAAGAATTTTGGTTGTATTGATTTGCCATCATTGATTATCACATCCCCGTGTTGACGAAGGAATTCTAATAATGACTTATAAATCAACACTTCGCCTGTATTGTCAAAATCTGCCGTTGTCTTATAATAGATTAGATTTTTCATTTCCAGTATTTGAAAAGGATTAATACTTTAATTGCATTTCTAAGGTGCATTTTTATCTTATATCCTAATGAATTCTTTAATAGGCCATTGCAGTATTTCTCAAAATCAAGATACCTCTTATATTCGTCTCTTTCTATCGGCCTTGGAACCGGACTCTTTAGTTGACCTTGTCCCAAAAGAGCTTGCTCTATTGTTGCCTCTCGTATATAGACGTCACCACTATTTGCGAGCTTCATAAAAATGTTCTCTCCTATGATGGAGTTTACAAAAACCAAAGAAGTTCCTTTGGATGTCCTGACGTCTGGGAAACATTTCTTCACCAACCAGAAATCTGCAAGGGTAATATCGCCTTCACGATGCAATGATGCATATTGGCATTTGTAGCACGACTCCCTTAAGGTAATATTCTTCCAAAAACCATTGAAGTATGGTACTAATTCAGCACAAAAGAACTTATTCGCCCCAGTGTTTGTAATAATCTGGATATCACAACCTTGTCCAAACCTTTTTTTAGCCCTGAATTTAACATCTACAATCTTCTTTCCTACCTTTCTTTCGAAATACTTAATTTGTTCCTTGAATAAATTACCAGAAGGCACGCCATGGCAAATAAGGTCAGAAGTCAGTAAGTTGTCATATTTCTTTTTTAAGAATGATTTGAGGCCCGCAACTTGGCATGGAGTACCAACAAAATACACCATAACGCCCTTGTTGAGATATACCTTTATGTCAGAAAATATTCCTTCTGTAATACTTTGTACATACTTTGAGCCTCTAAGATGTATCAAGTCATTTTCGTTATCAACAATACGATGGCGAACAGTCATGTCGTCGTCGTATGCGGCTCCACATACCACACCGCCTTGGCTTATTACATATCTTGCGAGAGCCGTGAAAATGCCTCCACTCGAACTGTCAAGCCTTACCTCATCGTCATTAATCCATGCAAGATAAGGCTGTTGGGGATAGCTTGATGTTACATCCAGCTCCTTGTTACTTGGACATGTCTTTATGCACAATCCGCACTCCACGCAACTGTCTTCATTGATGTAAGGATATTGGAATCCTTCATCATTAGTAATCATTGTGATTGCGTGCTTATGACATATACTTTGGCATGCAGAGCATGCTGTACAACTGTCATGTGCACAAATATTGAAATTACCTTGCATTTTTTATTCGCGTAAAATATAATTCATCTTTGTAAAGGAAACGTCATGAGACACTTTTTGATTTACCTTATTGTCTATCCCTGGCGTGTTGGCTTTGAATTATACAAATCAAGATACTTTCTAGCTGTCACCGAAACATCGTAAGTGTTACGCACGTGGCATAACGCACTTTCAGCTTTATTCATTGCTTCATTATAATGCTCAAGAATATATTGAATCTTTGTCGTTAGGTCATCGACATTTCCATTTTCGAATGTCCATCCAAACTTATCTCCACAAGTCACCTCGGCAGGCCCTTGCCCCGCAGTAACTAATACGGGTACTTTAGCTGCCATAGCTTCGGCTACAGTAAGACCGAAGCCCTCCCATCGTGATGGTTGAACAAACAAATCATAGTCTGCCAAGTGTTCTGCAATATAAGGCTGTGGTTTTGTTCCGAGCAAAGATACTAATTCTTCAGCATGAAGTTCGTAAATTAATTTTTGTAAATAATCCTTGCTGCTACCATCACCAATCAAGTCAACATGCACTAAACCATTTAGTCCAACCGCTGCTTTTATCAGTAAATCCTGTCCCTTATGTTCATGATTAAGTCTGCTAACCATAACAATACGTAATGGATTGTGTGATTGTCGTTCTTGCCTTAATAGAAAGTTTTTTGTTAAAATCCCATTACACACTACAGTACTTCTTACTCCATACTTCTCCAAAAGCATTTTTTGGACAACACTACTGATGGAAAATACTCGTGGAACCATATTATAAATAGTGTTTGATGTAATAAGAAAAGGAAAGAGTTTGCTTAAAAAACCATCACGTCCTCTTTTACTATTTGGCAAATTATGTAAGGTTGTCGATGTTACGCGCTTAAGACGATTGTGCCAAAGATATGTATATAGTCTGCAACTATGCAGATGAATGGCATCTGGTTGAAGCTGCATTAGCAGTCTGTTAAGTTTAAATATAGAGCCAATACGTTTTATTTTGGATTGCCCATGCAGGAAATGCAACGTCACATCTCCCCTAAATGATTTTATCAATTCCTCTTTATATACGTCTTTTATAATGCAAACATGGACTTCTGCTCCGCTTTCTGCTTGCGCATTGGCAATATTTGCCAACATGGTCTCTATTCCTCCGTAGGTGAGACTCCAGAATACGTGTACGACTCTCATTACGCTAATCTTTTATGGAATACCTGATACTTTATAAATAAATATGCTTGCAAAAGATATCTGTAGGCAAATCCTGATCGCAGCATATAGACAAGTATAAGAATCTTGAACTTTCTGTTGGGTATAATATCATTGCTTCTCAGTATTGCTTTTGCCTTTTGATAGTCGGACACAAGCAGCAGATTCTCCAAGAGCCTCTCTTTTATTGCCGACAATCTTCTAAGCATATGCAAGGTTTTCATTTCCTCTTCAAAATTCTCAAGCATAAGTTCTGCATGTAGAATACTTCTTTCAATAAATACTCTCTTTGTACGTACAACTTCCCTTGATACAGAGTCGCTCCGGTTTCTTTCGCGAATGGTCACTACCTCATTGGTAAACCACATCTGTTGTGCCTCTCTGAAAAACATCAGGAAGAATAATCCTTCGTAGATTCTTATTTGCTCATTAAACGGATGACGGCGTAATATCTTTGTATTGCAAACATGAACAAAATCTCCGCCAATATGCCCATTGAGGAAGTCGGGATAAAGCAGGGCCTTCTCCTTACAACCTTTCAGTATCTGGTTGTGCGCGTAGTATGGCTGCATGTCATCGGGAGCGAACATGTAGTGCTGGTAGTCTGGATGGCTCTTCATTGCATTCAGCATAGTGACAAATGCCGTGGGCAAAAAATAATCGTCAGAGTCCAGCAATACGCACCATTCTCCTTTGGCGGCTGCAATGGCTGCATTACGGGCCGCATTGGTGCCTCTGTTTTCAGGAAAGGGTATGAAACGTATCCAATGATGATTTTCAGCATATTGCTGCACAATCTGAGATGTGTTGTCGTTTGAGCCGTCATCCACGACAATCTGCTCAATGCTGATATCTTGCAATATCCCCCCCATGATGCCCGTAAGGTGATGGAGGGCCTTTTCTACACTTGCCATGCAGCGTTCTATGCTGTCGGCTCTGTTATAAACTGGTGTTATAACTGATATCGTCATATGGAATGAAGTATTAGCAATGATTTGTTGTATGAGTAGCAATCTCCTGTTTGGGCGAGATGGTAATCTTCTCGGGATTGTCAATAAAGTATGCCCCCCACCAACCGAAACTGCTGTTGGTGATGATGGCATGCTGGCAGTGTGCCATGAGTTGCATGTCCCTGAAACTTTGCTCTCCTTTGTTCCAATCTACAAAGTACACTTCGTCATGGTGATAGTTTAGGTTGAAGATGTCAGCATGCTGCTTGCACCATTCAATACTGCCCGAGTCGCAGAAGAAAACAAAAACAGGGTGGCTTACATGCCGCTTGATATAGCTCACAGCACGGCGGAAATAGCCGTACTTATAGCAGTAGCCATTGCAGCCCAACATGTCGCCCCGTCTGGCATGGATGGCCACCGCGTGACATCCTTTCAGGAAACGAGCCATCTGCAAGTTCTTTTCGTCACGAAAGGCTGGAAAGCGGAAAGCGGCTTCTATTTCCTCTTTGATAAAGTCTATGCCGTTTCCTTTGTGCTTCAGAGCAAGCCACTGCCCTGTAAAGATGGAGTCGTTACCAGTGTAGAATATCTGCTCATGTCGCGCCTCTCTCTGAATGAAATGCTTGGCTCGCAGGCTGCGGTAGGTGCGTTTGAGCCAGTCGCCCATGGGGGTGTCTATGAGGCGTTCTCTTAGAGTAGGCTGGTAAGTCTCCTTTGCATTGACGTTACGGTTGGCGGTAGGTAACTCAAAATCGCCCCGTACGTTACGAAGGTCGAGCCCCTCGTTACGCAGTGCCTGTGTGATGTAGACGGGGTAATTCCAGTTCTTCTCCCAAAACTCCGATTTCAGCAGATAGTCCATGATGCGTTCCCACTGTTCGGGTGTGAACAGTTGCCTGACGTTGGGTGCCTGGATGCCGAAAATCCGTTCCAGTTCGTAGCCATTCCACTGCTTAATCACTTCGTTGCAGGCAGGAATGTCGTACACCACGTTTTCGATGTATATATCTTCGTTGGGGTGAAGTTTCTTGAGCACCAGATACTCGCAGAAACTGAGCATCTGGTTGCCTAACCCCGACTCTATATGAACGATTTTCATCGGTTGTTATGCTTTCGTTTTTTCGTAGTCAAACCGCATGAGGCCTTTTCCGCCAGCATGAAAGGCCAATGACATCACCATGAACATCAGGCTAAGACTCCTTACCTCAGATAATCCTGACCCCGCAAAGCCTTCGACCAGCAGCATGACGGAGAAAGCACTCATAAGCAGAAACAGGATATTACCGTGGCGTAATTTCCAGAAGTACCAAACCAGCGAGAGGTAGAAATACAAATAGATAAACATGCCCAGAAAGCCCAGTTTGGCTATCATGTTGCCAAAGGATATGTCGGGCGTCGACAGTTGGACGGGGCGCATCACTTCCTTATTCAACAGACCTATCTTGAAATTATAGTGTTTGTACACCCAATCTTGTGAATCGGAACACATACCCAAACCAAATATCTGTTCTCCCACGGGGCGCTCTGTCAGATAACTGGCCCGCTCGTAGCACCAGGCAAGGCGGTAGAGCATGGTAGCATCACCCTCATTCCGATAGTCCTCATTAAAGTTGCCTTGCAAAATTTGGCTAAGGTCATTCGATGTGCCACCCTCTTCGAAGCGTTGGCTAAGGGTGCTGATAAATGGTATGGAAAGAATGCCCAAAATAATGATGGCCGTACCTATCTTCTTGAATTTCCCGTCGAATACCAACGCCAGCATCACGGTCAGCAGACCTGTGGCTATGCCAGTGCGCCCCAGGGTGCACATGAGTGCTACAAACAGGATGCCTCTTATCAGGGGCAGGCTTATGACGCGGGGCATAAGGGCTGGGCACAGAAACGATAGCGCCAGGAATACGGACAGATTGGCGGGGAAATTGTACATTCTTACTAGCCCAGTGGTCCTGTCGATGCCTACTTCACCAGGGTAGGGCATAATAGGGCCTCCAACAACCAATATCTGCAATATGTAGAGTACACTCGTAAACAGGCATATCCAGAGTAGCATGCGCAGCACCTTTCTTACTTCGTCGGGAGTGGCGTGGAGCAGTATGGGTAAGGAGAACACCAGCAGGAAACTCCGGCCACCTTGCAAAATTTGATAGGGCGATAGGCCATAATGGTTATATGAGAAAAGCAGGCTGGCGATTAGGAAGCCCACGAACAGAAAAAATTTGTTGCGCCATACAACGCGAGGTATCTTCCATCTGCGTTTCAGCACTAGGTACACACTTATCACGAAGGTATAGATGATGGCACAGTCACCGTTCTTTATTCCAAGCACGTCATCGGTCCACAGGTCAAATCCGCCACCTCCTGAGTTTCCCATCATGAACCCCATATAAATAAAAATTGAAATGTATCGTCGGTGTGGGTTCATATATAACACCAACGAACTCAACAGAATAATTATACCTAACATTGTTTCAAGTTCTTGATTACTATTGCAGGATTTCCTGCGGCTATGCAGTCTGAAGGAATGTCTTTAGTCACAATACTTCCAGCACCTATTATACTTCTTGCACCAATGCGTACACCTTTTAGTACAATACAATTTGTTCCAATCAATACATCGTCCTCTATTATGATTTCCTTATCAATGCGATTTGCCATATCAACAACACCGTCTCGTCGATGGAGGAAATTTAAAGAATGAGCATCCGAGTCAAAGATTATTGTCCCCCCCCTAAATTAACATGATTACCTATTATTACAGATTTTCTTACCCATATAATAGGCGATGACATTCCTACATTATTGCCTATTATAAGTTGACCATTTGCAGCAACTCTAAAGCATGATTTGCTACGACATAAAGGATTTATTAGTGAATTACTTACTAGATGGAAATTCTCACCAATACTCACATGTGCCTTTCTGTCAATCCCAACAGAACAAGATCCATATAGTTGAGGTTTCCCCTTGAATAATACACCTTGCCCTTTGAACTTTAATGTGTTATAGAAAGGCAAAACACTTTGAGAATAGAATAGGCTTACTCTATTAAGCCCTCTCGAAAAAAATGACAAAACATTCAATTTGTGCATAATCTGTGATGATATTTTTTTATTCTTGCAGGATTACCTGCTATTATTGTGTCTTCGTCATCAAACCTGCCAGAAACAAGAGCACATGCAGCTACAACAACGCCATTTGGCAATGAAGTACCCTTGAGTATTACACTTCTTGTGCAAAGCCATACGCCAGAGCCTATTATTATTTCTTTTGTACATGGTTTTACTTCTCCAGATTTGGTATCTGTTAAGTGATGAAAATCGGTATCCATTACCAATGTATTCCACGATGTTGTTACATTATCTCCTATTGTTATTCGACGAAAACATACGATAGTCATTGCTGCTGTATTTATAAAATTATTCCCAATAGATAAAACTCCTTCTTTACCAACGCAAATTCTACTTCCGTGGCCAAACACAGCTTTTCCATGTAATTCAATTGTTCCATTCACTTCCCAAATAGTTCTTTCGTATGTCTTGTCAAATATGCCAACAGAACCGAAGCCAACTGACAAGGCGTTACGTTTTATCCCCCCCAGTAGGACTACTTTCCCTCTCATTCTTAACAATTTTGTATTATACCTTACCATTATCGGCAGCTTTATTGCATCAACCAACGGGAAATAGTGCAAACTTACCCAAAGGCTTTTGGGTATAGACAATATCTTTTCGAATTTCATAATTTCAAGAGAATAATTACTAATTGGTTATTATGTATTTTTCTATAGCCTTTGACCATATAGAATAAGCTTTATTATTTAAGTGGATACCGTCTGTAGTGAATTCTTGATTTAAGTTCAAAGTTCTTTCATCTACATATAAACTATAAAGGTCAATAACTGGAATATTATGATTCTTAGCATAATCTTTCATGAATAAATTTCTTTCTCTAATTATATTATTCGACATTTTGCCTATCTTACCATCACATTGTGGAATAATATTAAATAGGTCATGCCCATCGTACTTTGCACGTACTTCGAACCTCTGAGGCTTGCCACCTTCTCGAGTCTCTCTATCCTGATGTGGCGCACCTCCATGTGCGGCAGCATGGCATAGCCATAAACCACCCCTCCTTGGCGTATCACGAAGCGGGCAAAGGCCGATGCGGCACCGCCCGAGGTGCTTGCCACGTATGCGGCCTCCGTCTTGTCCCACCCGGCGAAGGCCATTAGGGGTTGGCGTAGGGTGGCTGTGCGATGCACGGGGCACACCTTGACGCAGGCTCCGCAATCGGTGCATTGCGTTGGGTCAATCTGAGGAAAGAGGTGGCCTAACTTGTTGTCCTCCTTCATGGCTATGCATTGCTGCGGACAATGGTTCATGCAGGCTGCACAACCCGTGCATGATGTCTTGCTGCATATTTCTTTCATGCTTACGTTTGCTTTTGTTTACGGGGCAGGCGACTTCTCACCATGGCTACAATCACACTCCGCTCTCGGGCTTGCATGCCTACCAGCCAGGCTGCACATGCTGCCACGAGCAGTGCCGCAAGGGCCGACAGAACCACCGAGCCCAAGTCGGGCGTGCTCCATACGTACACTTTGAGCCATATGGGCAACGGCAGCGACAGGGCCACCATGCCGAAGACAGGAACTAACACCGTGCCCGTCATGCGTCGCAGGGAGTAGCCCAACAGGCTTCGGCAAAACAAGAAACGAACAAAGCCTGACAGCAACGTGAACAGCATCGACACATAGAACACCGACGAGGCTTCGCAGCCTAACGACAGTGCCATGTAGCCTGCCGGCACAATGAACAGGATGACGAGGCTCACCCACACCTGATAATTGCGTATCTTGCCTGTGGCCAACAGCGAAGTCATCAGCGGCACGCCAAACAGGGTGCCGCACAGCCCGTCGGCCATGATGAGTGTGACAAAGAGGCCTGTATACTCTGGCACCTCTTCCAGCCATACATGCAGCACGTAGTCAATGTTCAAAGCAAGCGGGAAGGCCAGCAAAAACAAAATGATAAACGAGAACTTGATGCCTAAGTAGGCCAGTTTTTCCATTTCGGCTATGTGGCCTTGCGCATAGTTCTTGGTGATTTGCGGATTGAGGGCTATCTGGAAGTTGGCGATAAAGCCCATCACTGCGTTCGACACCTGCCAGGCTACTCCGCGGGCCGCATTGATTACAGGACCAAAAAAGAGGTTCAGAATGATATTCACGCCTTGGTCTCGCAGCAGCCAAGCAATGCAGCCAAAAAGGTTCCAGCCCGCAAAGCCCGTCATCTGACGGTAAAGTGCCTTGTCCCAGAACCAGCGGAAACGGCTTTCCTCATAGTGCTTGTGGCAGTACAACTGGTACATGCACCTGACGATGAGTTGTACGCTGAACAGCAGCACGCCGTAGGCTATAAGCTTGTCGATTGGGCAGACCACGAGCAGGTACACAATGCCCAATTTGAGGCATGCCTCCACAATGCTGAAATAAGCATAGATATTCATGCGCTCATGGGCTATCAGTACTGCGTTGTAGGGCACCTGGATGATGTTGAAGCAGCAGGTAAGAATGGCAAACTGATACACCCAACGGGCGGCCAGCATGCGGTCGGGGGGAATAACCAATTGATGGTTGACTATCCATAGCCCCAACGTTTCGGCAAGCAGCACAATGACCAAGGCTATGGCTGCATGAATGTTGAGCGATGCTGCAAACACGTCCTTCAGCCTTTGCATGTCGCCACGCCCTAATTCAAAGGTCATATACCGCTGCGTGGAGTTGGCCATACAACTGTTGAGAAACGACAGCATGGTCACCACGCCGGCCGTCACGTTGTAAATGCCAAAATCGCTGATTCCCAACTGTGCCAATACCACCCTCGATGTGTAGAGGGAGACCAGCATAATGAGAATCATGCGGAAATACAGAAACAGCGTGTTCTTGGCCACACGCTTGTTGTTCGCTTCAGGCATCGGTCCGGTTTATTTTCCTAAGAGTATGGGGCAGTGTTGGTTGGCCCACTTGATGGGGTAATAGCAAAGTAGCATGACGAGGAGGCTGCTGGCTACACTTGAATAGGGCAGATGGAGCATCTCACACCCTTTGTGGCAGACTCCAAGAATGGGGGTGTGTATGCCAAGGATAAGCAAGGTGCCAGTGGAGAACGTCTCGATGACGGTGTTTGGCTTCGTAACCCTGAAAATGCTGAAAAGCACAATTGAGCCGGTGATGGCAGCTATGAAGAATAACAGATAATGCCTGCCAAAAATATAAGCCCATATGTCTGCGGTGCCGTTTGTCAAGGTTGTGGTTGCAAATGCCGCAGCCAGCACGATCAGCCATTTCCACGACAGATGCAAAAACCATTCGCGGTGCGTCTTCATCACCATACCTATCAGCATAAACGGCAGGCAACCAATCACCTTGTATGCATAGTAGTCGTGCAGTGCCTCTGTGTAGCTTTCAAATAGGGGTTCCAGCGTCATATAGCCTAAGCAAAGCACGATAAACCACAGGGCGTGTTTCCGTATGAATGAGAACAGCGGAATGTCGCCAGATAAGGCACGCATACAGGCCAGTACGACCACAAACCACACGCCTCTGAACAGGGTGATGTAGTCACCATAGTTGCATCGCCAATAGGGGGGGGATAGTTCTTAAAAATAGTTCGCCAGCATCGATAGGCTCACCCTTTGCAGCCATCCTCAGCACCACATAACCCAAGTTGAGGAGTGAGCAAAACGCGATGGGCACGCAGAACTTCTTCAACGTCAGCAGCCAGTTGTGTGGCTTGTAAAGAAACCCGGAGATGATGAAAAATGCAGGCATGTGGAAGGCATATACCCATATTCGAGGCCAGCCGCTGAGCCCGGCATGGCCCAAAACCATCAGCCAAATCAAGATGGCCTTCGACCAATCTATCCAGCTTTCTCGTGTTCTTGTCTTAGTCATACGTAGGAGGTGTTCGCCATTCCGTCGCCCACCCGTTGCTCTCTCGCCTTGGCGTATATTCTTAGTCCTGCTTACGCTTCGTTCTTGTTGAAGTGTAGGCAGTTATGGCGCACAAGACGTGAAATAGTACGTTAGGCTCTGTAATGTGGCGATGGTGTGGCTGTGCCTGCTGTAGCACAAAGGGGGAATGTATGGGCTATGGCTTGAAAAGGAGGTTGGGCCACTTCACAATACTGAATATTGGACTGACATCTTTGCCCAACTTGCATACCTATGCATGCAAAGATACACCAACCCTCGTGAAGAGCAAAATAATAGTGGGGCAAATTGCGGCGCGTGGGAGTGAGCGGCTTTTGAACGGTTGCGCGGCGGGTGAGGAGCCTACCTCATGCCCCGCGTCGGGGTGGCGCGGGGCATGAGGTAGGGGTGGGGCGGTTATGTGAGGGCAGAATTTTATCCGACCTTGTCGTTTCACCAAACGAGCAGCGCCAAAGCCAACAGGATTAGAGCAATGCCATGGCGGGAAAAGGTACGGTTTACCGGCCATCGGTGTCTACCCGTTTCCGCCCAATGTAGAAGGCGTAGCCGTAGTAGGAGTGATAGCGGCGATAGAGGGCCGCCTCACGGTGCTGGTTAGCCACGAAGGCTTCTGTGAGGGTTATAAAAACAACGCTCCCCATGTGCCTTACACAGGGAGTGACGGGTAAAAAACCAACAGACGGCGGCGTGCCTCGATGCAGTTGCGCACCGACGGGCTTCGGGCGAACGTGTGCCGAAGCCTATGCTACAATATCCAGGTTGTGGTGTTTCATGCGTTGCAAAGGTCGCAAGCCTGCGTGCGATAGGCACAGATTTTTTGTCACATTTGCTGTGCAGTAGCCCAAAGCGTCGGCGTAGACCACCGTCCTGCACCGTTTGCACGGCATCCCGTGCGGGCAGAACGGACACGCAGGTTTTCAATGCTTTATGCTTTCGTGCCGTGACGGAAAGCCTTGTTGCTCGTTGTCCGTGGCCGTGTGCAACGTTGTCCACGGCCGTGTGCAACGTTGTCCGTGGCCGTGTGCAACGTTGCGCACGCCCATGGACAACGAGCCAGCCCCGTTTCTGAAATGGATTTTCCCTCGCTCCAAATGGCCTCTTGCCTTGTGCGCACCATCAGCCCCCTCCTTATTCATTCCACGCACCGCAGTGTGGGCACTGGCCGCGGGCGGGTATGCCGCGCTTGCACACGCCGCAGATGAGGTGCGAGGGGCGGTGCACGTAGTACTGCCGGCAGGCCCAGTACCAGTAGGCGGCCAGGAGCAGGTAGCCGAAGTAGAGGGGCACGGTGATGGTGAACACAAGGTAGAGCACGATGCAGACGCCTGCCAGCGAGGCCATGTAGGCTATGGTGTCGCCCAGGTCGGGTTGGCGACGTATTTCGTCGATCACGGCCACGGCGGCTATCACCATGAACCACACCGAGGCGATGAAGAGGGCCATGATGAAGGGAAGGTGCGGCTCGAAGGGGTTGAGCGTGGGGTGGAAATAATATTCAACCCACGTGCGTGGCACAAAGCGCTGGATGCTGCCGTAGAGGGCCGCGCTGCCCGACACCGCCAGGCAGAGCAGTGTGGGATAGAAGCTCGGAATGTCGCGCAGATGCACCATGCGCAGGTGCTTGTGGCGGGCCCGCTGCACCAGCCAGCACACAATGGCCAGACCGAAGAGGGGAAGGAAGTAGAGGCTGCGGCTGTCGGAGAAGTGGTAGATGAACTGCGCGATGGGGTCGTCGGGCACCACGTGGTCGAGCAGTTCGCTCTCGCGCACCCAGCCTTGCGTCCACTGGTCGCGAGCCACCTTCACCCATACAGAGTCCACCGTGTCGCCCGGCACGAAGAGCACGCGAGCCACCACGAGCGGGTCGCGGTGGTAGACGGTGACGCTGTCGGCCAGTCCGAACTCGTAGTTACCGCCCAGTGTGAGCGGCGGCTGCGTGGCGAGGCGCAAGCTGTCGACGGCCTCGAAGTTGTAGCCCGTCCAGTAGAAGTGCGTTTGCACAAAATACTCCGAGTCGACGGCGGCCTCGCGCTGCCCCGTCCAGTGGTCGGTGTGGCGTGGGTGCGAATAGTAGCAGCCCGCCAGGAGCAGCGAGGCGAGGCTGAGGAGCAGAAGGAGGGGCGAACGGCGTAGCATGGCGTGAGTGTTTTGGGGGTGACGGATGAGAGAGAGGAGGGCGGAGCGCAGCGTCAGCGCGGGGTGGTGGAGGCGAGCACCTGCATTTCGCACCGAGCACAGTCGAAGCGGAGCGGAAAGGCGCGGCCGTCGGGCAGATGCAGCGTGAGCGGTTCGGGCAGGGAGCGGGCGCGGTCGGGGTGTTCCTTGAAACAGCATCCCAGGTCGTGGCGTAT